>Ga0310691_10001711_pt1 | contig 32344 bp, 29 predicted proteins | sample 176DNAGHGlowgp2_FD_203887 | JGI IMG/M metagenome (GOLD analysis project Ga0310691, IMG submission 203887) | Sheep rumen microbial communities from Palmerston North, Manawatu-Wanganui, New Zealand - 1766 DNA GHGlow gp2 (v2) (version 2) | ecosystem: Host-associated > Mammals > Digestive system >... | reverse complement strand
TAAGGCAGATTCCAACCATATCCGACTAAACTTAACAGAGACAGCGCGTAATCATTATGCTATAATCCTGTCAACGAAGCTTAACTAAATGACATTGATTTTTTTTAGTGTCAATATATTTTGTCCGTCTCTATATTCGTAGCTAAGGTCATCCATGGTACTCTGCACCAGAAAAATCCCTAACCCGCCTATGGGACGTTCCTCGCCGTCAAGTTCAAGGTCAGGTTCTTCAGCATCTAATGGATTGAAGGGCTTTCCTTTATCCATAAAGGTGATGATTATGGCAGGTGGTTCTTTTTCACTTTGTACACAGACAGTGACCGGTCCGGACTCAGAGTCATAGGCATAGAAACAGATGTTGCCGTATATTTCATCGATCGCAAGCTTTATCTGGGATCTGGTTTGATCGGAACAGCAAAGGGCATCCAGCTCGGAATTTATGAATTTGATGATGGTTGAATAATTATCGATAGTTGATTCGACTTCCAGTTTCCTCATATTCACTTTACCTCTTAGAGTTTCGATGTGACAGGTGCATCATAAGTGGACCGACCATCCGGAGTCGATCTTTTCATGTATTTTTGCTAATGTTTCCTCATCCAGCTCCGGCCAGTCATTTACAGTTCTGGCTTTGTTCGTGATCAGGTGAGCCTTCTCAGCACATAATGCGAGAGGGGTGTCCGCAAGTGAGTCTGAATAGAAGTTTTCAATCTCCGGGAAATCCTGATCGAAGATGTAAGCCGCCTTCTCCCGGGCATACATCAGATTATCCACAAAGGCGCCCACCTCACGGTCATATTCCGACGCCACACAGTTTACACCGAGTCTTCTTGCGATCGGTTCTATGATGCATTTTGGAGATGCACTGATGATCAGGTCATCCGGCCTTTTTTGAGCAAGATACCATTCGGAAATCCTTTTCTCATGCTTGTCCCAAAAGCGTTCTATCTGCACATCAAAATCATCTACCTTGCACAAAAAACTGAAGAAGGTGCGTTCCATGACATACCTGGGGACCTTCCCCCGCTTATGTTGGATCATACTCTTCAGTGCCTTTGGGAAAAAAGTAAGCCAAAGGGAGGGATGTCTGTTCATGCACCAGAGAGCAAAGCTTATGGCGCAGTCAGGATGATATATAGTTCCGTCAAAATCATATACATTCATATTATTTGCACCCGAATACTTTATCCAAACCGGTAATGTTAAGGGTTTCTCTTAAAGTTGGACCGATGTTGATGATATTCATCTTACCCTTATTTTTCTTCAGCGTCTTGAAGGTGGCAAGCAGGATACGGAGACCGGCGGAGGATACAAAATCGCATTTTTCAAAATCGAAAGTTACAGCTTTCAGGCTCGGCAGTTCCGGGTCCAGAATATCCTTCAGCTGTGGTGCGGTCCCGGTGTTGACCTCTCCGATTAAGAATATCGTCAGTTCGTCTCCTTCTTTTTGAGTTTTCAGTTCCAGTTCATTTTCATTTTCCATTTTTTAAGTCCTCCTTTTTCATGAGTGTTTATTTTATGGTGAGTACCGTCATGGTAATGTCATCAAACTGATCTACTCCTTCTGAAAATCGATTTACATCCTCAAGAATGCGGGAGAGTACGATCTCCCCTTTTTCAGAGGCAGTTTCGTTTAAGACTTTTTTTAATTGATCATCTCCATAGATGGCCCTGTTCGGACCGTGAGCTTCTGTGACGCCGTCCGTATAAAGGAGCAGGCGATCTCCGGAGGAGAGTCTGATCTCGCTTTTCTCATATTCTGTATCATCAAGACCGGCCAGAAAGAGTCCATGTGAATCCGCCAAAAACTCGCAAGGGCTGTTCTTCCGCATGAGAAGGGGGTAGTTGTGTCCGGCGTTGGTATACTGCAGGATCATGGTTTTGATATTCAGAATCCCGATCCATGCGGTGGCAAACATTTCGGCTTTATTATTCTCGCAGAGACGCTTGTTGGATATGGTGAAGATCTCTGCTGTGTCTTTGTTCGTCAGGGCATAATCCTTGATGGTGGTCTTTGCAGTCATCATAAACATTGCAGCAGGGATTCCTTTACCGGAGACATCGGCGATTACCAGACCCAGATGGTCATCATCAATCATAAAGAAATCGTAGAAATCTCCGCCTACTTCTCTTGCGGTGGTCATAGAGGCGTACAGGTCAAACTCCCTCTGTTCTGAAAATGTAGGGAAGATACAGGGAAGCATATCGCGCTGAATCTTCTCTGCGAGCTCCAGTTCGGCGCCGATTCTTGCTGTGCTTTCCGTAAGCTCTTTTTGCTTCTGCATCAGCTTCTGGCAGCAGCCTACCAGGGCAACGCTTGCCACGGAAATAATGATATACTGCAGAAGTTTGACGATATAGTCGGAAACAGTGGTGTTAAAAAGCATGAGAGAACTGTCGTAAGGAATGTCTCTCACGGCATCATCTAACCACATTTCGTCATTTGTTACAATAGTTGTGCCGGGGGCATACTGGACAAAATTCATATCAAGCATACCATGATTGGCGCCATACAGATAAGCGAGATAGAATACGATTATCGAAAGCAATGCGATAAAAACGGTATATTTTTTGTTGAAATAACGAATGGACAACAGGATAGGAATGGTTATCAACAGGGGGACATTGTAGGTGAGTGCTGATGTGGTCACGGCAAAAACGATGGTCATTACACCCATCAGGATATACTTGATCCAGGGCTTTTCATACTTGAAAAATCTACTTGTTGCAGCGGCTACAACCAACAGCAGAATGTTGGAAATCATCAGCTCGCGGAATTGAACGCGAATATAGAAAAAACCGATTTCGAAAAGGATCCATGTTATCACAACTATGCCAAGGGTGACGAGAAGAATTCTTGTCAGGACACGATTTGCTTCGATTTCATTTTCCTTCAGGATCCTGTTGGTATCCATGTTGCCTCCTTATCATCTTTGGGTCAAGTGTTGATCATTTTATAATTTTTGGAATTGGTTTTGTATAGCCGCTTAAATACCCGGTAATTTTTCTCGTATATTTTCTGTTTCTTTAGATCCGGAACATAGGTATGCACGGGCTTTACCAGCTTACGGGCCAGCTTCCGGACATCGCATCCGCGAATGCCGGCCGCCACAACCAAAGCGGCACCGGTGGCTCCTGCTTCCTGCGGGTTATTAATGGTTTCAATCCTTCGTCCGATGATATCAGACAGTATCTGGCAAAATACGGGAGAGAGAGCACCGCCTCCCACAAACCGGATGGAATCGGAAGTTTTCACTTTTCTGTCCTCACACTCCAATAACCACCTGAGGTGATAGCAGATACCTTCAAATATGGCACGGAGCATATCCTTTTTAGAAGTATCAATCCCTATATTGAAGAAGATCCCAGCGGCGTTGGCGTCTTCAAAAGGACATCGGTTTCCGTGAAGCCAGGGAGTGAAGATAACACCGTTCGCTCCGGGAGGAACCTTGCTGATCGCATTTGAGATATGCGTATAAATGTTTTTGAAAAGATTTTCAAAATCCGAAGTATACCCTGAGGGCTTAATAAAGTCGGTTAGTTCATCCAGTATGAGATTATCCTTTACCCAGTCGATGCACTTGCCGGCTGTTTCCAGTTCCGCATAATAATTGTAGTAGCCTTGACAGGCGGAGAGAACACCGGTGATCATCGCATTTAAATCCACCACCTGATGATCTAAAAAGGTGGAGACCCATCCGGAGGTTCCGACATAGATGTGTGTATCTCCGACTCTTGTTGCGCCTGCTCCGATGCTTACGAAGGTTGTGTCGCCTCCCCCTGCATATACGGGAGTGCCCGGTAACAGTCCGAGGTCCGAAGCTGCTTTTTCCGTCAGTTCACCTGCAAGATCTGTACAGTTGATGATCTTTGGCAGATGCCGTGGGTTTATGCCATACAATTTCAATAAGCCTTTGTTCCAGCCCTCCCGGCCTTTTCGGGTGTCATAGAGGAAGGTGGCAAAAGCCGAGTCCGCAGTTCGAAAGATATTTCCTGTACAGCGTGCGGCCAGGTATTCATTGATATCCAGCCATTTATAGGCTTTATTAAAAATCTCCGGTTCATTATTTTCCACCCATTTGTATTTCCATACCGGGTCCTTGGCACTGGTGGATGCCGCATAATTTACGGCAAGGTTCCTCATGAGCCTGAACAGGTTGCAGCCGGATACTTTTATGGGCCCGCTGCACATGCATTTCTTATATTCATTTACGCCTCTCTGGTCCAGATAGTTCATAGGGCGCCTAAGTGCATTTCCTTGTCTGTCTACGAAAACGGAACCCTGTATCTGCGTGCAAAATGCAATCCCGCTAATCTCTTCAGGTTTAACATCACAGAACTGAAAGACTTTTTTTGTGGTGGAGCATATGGCATACCACCACTCATCCGTATCCTGCTCCACTCCACCGTCATCACTTGTATATATAGGATAATCGGCAGAGTGTCCAGAGATGAGGCGTATTGTTTTACTTATGTCAAAAAGACAGGTCTTTACGCTGCTTGTTCCGAAATCATAGATGATAATGTACATGGACGGATACTCCCTCAGTCGGTATAGGGGTTAAAAATCTACTTGATTATAACACATTATTTTTGCATTTGCATTTACAAAATTGATGAGGTCAAGAGGAAGCCGCACCGGATGCCGATATCTCTGCCTTCCGTTATCAGGAAGACCTCCTGGAGGAGGCAAAGAAAAACGGTTGTGATGTAGCGATTCCGGGGCGGTGAATTCTTATGAGAATGAATACATGAGCCAGTATTATTGGGCGGATTTTTTCATATGATCGGTAATAGTGTTCTTTATGTGGATATTTACGGAAATATCCACATAAAGAAGGAAAGTCCTTCTATAAGACGGAAATGGGCGTAAGGCCCGCCGATGGCTATTTTCGTTTTCATGGTTGACAAGCGAACGCATATTCGCTATAATAATCTTTTAGTTGATTTGTATTCTTCTATGAGGGATGAAAGTTCAAATTCTGTCATATCAAGAACAAGAAAGCGCCTTTCTTGACGCTCTATCCGATCTGTCCGAATCTGTTTACCTGACCGGAACGGTGGAGGCTGATGAATTACCGGGCATAAATCATAGAATATCCATATAAGTTATTACACTATTGTAATTTACAGGGAGGGTTACAAATGGATGAGCAGACTCAGGCTCTTACTCAGAATTTCACACTTGGCAAGCTTTTTAAATTTGTCATGCCCACGATCTTCGCAGTGCTTCTTGCATCACTCTATACGATCGTTGACGGTATATTCGTATCCAATCACGGCGGTACTACCGCCTTCGCGGCACTCAACCAGGTAGGCCCTATTTTTATGATCATCGCCGCCGTAGGTTTCATGTTCGGTACCGGCGCCAGTGCACTGGTCGGTAAGGTTTTGGGTGAAGGCGATTCAGAGCGTGCGAACGGGCTATTCTCATTTATCGGATATGTCCTGATCGGCATCGGTATCACTTGCTCGGTTGTTATGTGGTTCGCTCTGGAGCCGCTGCTCAATCTTCTCGGAGTGACCGAAACCATGATGCCGTTCTGTCTGGAATATAGCCATATCATGATCCCGGCGCTGACACTTTTCATGCTGCAGTTCTACTTCCAAAGCTTTCTGGCAACTGCAAAACGCGCGGGACTCGGGCTGCTGTTCACAGTCCTATCCGGTGTTACAAATGTTGTAGGAGACACGATCCTCGTCGGATTCCTCTCCAAAGGAGACCCCATCAAAGCGGTTCGGGGTGCAGCAATCGCCACAACGGCGGGCCTTTTTATAGGCGGCGTCGTTCCGCTTATTTATTTCCTGAGTAAGAAGAATACCAGCCTTCTGCGTCTCGGAAAGCCCAAGGCTGAAATAAAGTCCTTGTTTAAAGCCTGCGGTAACGGTGCATCCGAATTCTTCACAAATATCTCAGGTTCGATCATCAACGTTGTATACAACGGGCTGTTCCTGTACATGATCGGAGATATGGGAGTTGCAGCCTATGGTACGGTCGGCTATGTCAACGCAATCTTTACAGCCATCGCTTCAGGATTCGTGATCGGCGTCACACCGCTTTTCTCCTATAACTACGGTGCCGGAAATACGGATAACCTGAAGAATCTGTATAAAAAGAGTATGAAGATCGTAATCATCTTCAGTGTCGCGGCGACCGTTATCATAGAGTGTCTGTCTCACCCGCTGGCAGGTGCATTTGCACACGGGGATGAAATGCTGAAGGCTATCACCATCGACGGTCTCTCGATTTTCACCCTTTCCTTCCTGTTCAAGGGCCTTCCGACCTTTGGTTCAGGGCTCTTTACCGCATTTAACAACGGAAAGGTTTCCGCTATAATTTCGATCGTAAGAACCCTGGTATTCAACCTGGCTACGATCGTTGCCGTACCGGTGATCTTCTTCCACGCATTTGGCTCAAGCTACGAAGCAGCCTTCTATGGCGTATGGTATTCCGTAGTCTTCTCCGAGTTGCTTGCGGTATTAATGACATTGGCATTCTTAAAGAAATACAAGAAAGTTTATCAATACGCATAATGAAGAGTTTCTGGAAAAATATTGATGAAAAAACCGCGGAGTTTGGATTCCGCGGTTTTTTTGCGAGATATGACAGGCACGTCTGATTCATGATTCTTCCTCCTTTATTATGACTTCGGAATGAGCCGCAGGTCTCGCTTTTCCGAAAGCTTCGGCAAATACCTCGTGCCAGCCGTTTCTGTAAAATGTGCAATGTTCCGGATCCGGTCCGAATAGAGAGCCTGCTTTTTGGGCACGTGCCCGGCATCCTCCGAGACATTTGCGGAAAACTCCGGGCACACTTTTTTCTCCGTTTCAGGTTCTTTCTCTTTATCGTCAATCATCAGGGTTCACCTCTCCTTCTTCAACAGCCTGAAGCGGGCATTCCGTCATGCCGTATTTTAATTCGCCATGCAGCTTAATGCCTGCCGCATTGCAGGGCAGACAGTTGGTTTCAAAGCGGCAGCCTTTGCAGGGGGATTGCCTGTTTTCTTCCACCAGCCGTAGCTTTTTCAGAAACTCTGAGTGGTTCCAGTAGTCAGATATATGTTCAAACCTTTCTTCGACCTCCAGATGTCTGCACGGAGTAAGTGTTCCTTCGGTCGTCACGGATATGCCGTACCTTCCGGCGCCGCAGCCGCGGAACAACCCGTAGTTGGCACTTCCGTAGAAGGTTTCTTTGATAAGAGTCTTAAGCTGGGAAAAACAGGGCTCGGCATTCAGCTTTACGGGGCCCCGGTATTCGCGTATTGTTTTTGCTACGGCTTCTATCTGCCGCTTTGATGGATAGCTTTTCATCTCGTGCGAGGAATCCGGCTTGAAGGCAATGACCGTCAGCCCGAAAGCTTCATGTTTTTCCGCAAGACTTATCATGGCGGGAAAATCCTCCGCATTGCACGAGTGCATAACCCAGTTGATGACTGTACACGGAAATTTTATCTTTTGAAGCAGCTCCAAAGTTTGAATGGCCAGGTCATAGCCATCGCGGGTTTTTTCGTTGATTTCTTTCGTACTTCCGTTTAAGGAGACGAATATTCCGGTCACTCCGCTTTCAATCAGCTCATCCAGCCTTTTCCAGTTGATGTATGAGCCTGAAAGCGCTATGTTGCTTGCAAGCTTTAATCGACAGCATTCTTTTATAAGCTCTGTCAGGTGCGGATAGCACATGGTTTCGCCACCGGATAAATTGACCGATCTCACACCGCAGGCTGCCGCGTCCCGAATCCAATAGAGAGCGGTTTCAAGAGGCATTTCCCGTCCGGTATTCAGCGAGACATAACACTGAGGACAGTGAAGTGGGCATTTTGTCGTAAGCTCCAGATTCATCTGAAGAGGAGCGTCCCTATATTTTTCTCCCGACATTTTATCTTATCCTCCGGCTTTTGTTTCGTGATCTATTACCGTTATTCTATATTAAGGAGAATGGATATGCAATAATGAAAAACGTTATAAGGTTGCTATAGCTGCGTAGTTTTCTTTGTATTACGGCTGTTTGGTTTGACAAGCATTTTTTGCTATGCTATAGTGAAAACATCAATAAATTCGCGGAAGGAAGTGATATTTTTTGAACGAAAATGCAGTCAAATTTAAGGAGTTTGCGGAAAAGAATCCGGAGGTTATGGAAAAGCTTAAAGCTGCAAAAAACGTAGAAGAGATCATAGCGATTGCTGCCGAAAACGGCTTTTCTCTGGAAACGTCTGACTTTGCTACGGATACGGATGAAGAAATCAGTCTTGATGAGCTTGAAAATGTTGCTGGAGGTGATGCATGCGATGATGAAAAAGAATGCTGGTGTCTGGGAGTCTTCGGAGTATCCGCGTGGTAATTTTTATTGTTCTTAAATGATATTTTTAAAAAGCCGTGGAGTTTTGATTCCGCGGCTTTTTTAAAATGTTATTCACAGGTTCAGGTATTTATTCCGCAAAAGTCCGTTCCTTCCGGGAACCAATGGGAAATATCCTGTCTGGGGAAAGTAATCATACCAGAGGGATCGAAATATCTTTCGATGGCTTTTTCCGGTTCGGCAAGGATGTTTTCTGTAAAAAAGACTTCTTTTTCCTCATAGAAGCGGGAGAGAACGGCAAAACGTTCTTTTGCCGAAAAGCCCTTTTGATGGAGCCTCAAAGCACTGCTTAGGATTTTTTCTTTTCTGTTAGTCGGGGATTCAAGCAGCAAGGCTGCTTTATCCAATTCATGAAAGCGAAGATGAAGCAGGGCTTTGGCACAGTTTAACGAACATGTGCATTTGTCGGGATAGCAGCCTATGACCAGGTCGTCATTTTCCAGTGAGTCAAGCAACTTTCTGGCGTCAGTATCGGAGAGATGTACACGGCCGAAGAAATTCAACTGGTTTTTCATATCTTCCAGATAGGGGGATTCTTTTCTCAGGGGATAGGGCATGGGGGGAAATTCCCGGAACATATATATGGAATGAGGGAACACCTAAAAAACCGTTGTTGCGGAGATAAACATTGCCGGCAAGCTTCCGCATCAGTCGGAGAAGATAAGCAGTGTTTTTGTCATTGCTTTGAAGCTCTGTACCCCACGGCTTGAATTCCCAGGAAGGCGTGTCGCCCCAGTACTCGTCAGGAACGGTTAAGTAGTTTACGTTATTGGAAGCGGCGATATTTCTCGGAAGAAGAACATCCACGTCATCTGCCGTCCAGGGTGTCAGATGGTGGTCCGCCTGCCTTGGATTTGCCGGATCGTATCCCTGAAGAAGCTCGGTCATGCAGCGCTCCACCGCAATGGGCAGGTAAGGGTGTGATCCGAACTAAACCTGATAGCGCTGCCTGCTTTTGTCAAAAACCTGAAGCCCCGCAACAGGAAGTCCGATTCCCAAAGACAGGTCAATGATCCTGAGTTTAAAACCGCTGTGCTTTTCAATAGCTTCGCGCAAGTTCAAAATATCTTCCGGAAGGATATGGTCCGGTATTTCCGGAGGTGTGCAACCGTCACTACATGTATTGAATTATAACGGTTCGGATGATATTATATTGCTATGAGTAATTAATAAGGAGGGTTCTGATGGAAAGCAGGTTTTATCTGCTCTGTGATCATGTAGCGCTTCGCGGCTGGAACAATCTGCCGTGTGCTTTGTTAGACAGCAGATCCCGTGGCGTTCTGATCGGCAACAGAGCCCAAACGGAGACTGCGCTTGCATGCAACGGAAAAACTGATTTTTCAAATATCCTTCTTCCGGACTGCTTTCGGGAATATGCAGAGGAGCTTGTTTCCCGCGGACTGGCCCGTCCCTGCCGGGAAGGGGAAGCCCTGAGCGCATTTCAGAAGTTTCAGAAGTATCCGGCGCCGTTTCTGAATAATGTCCACTGGGAGATCACCGGCCACTGCAATTTCAGGTGCAGACACTGCTACATGTCGGCTCCGGGCAATCATCTGCCACAGCTTTCGTCAGCATCCGTTTTTCATATTATTGATGAACTGGTATCCTGCGGTGTTTTCAATGTGGCACTTACCGGTGGTGAGCCTTTGGTTCGCAGTGACTTTCCGCAGATAGTGGAAGTGCTGTCGGAAAAAGGCATCAACATCGATCATATCCTGTCCAACGGTGCCTTAGTGGATGAAAAGCTGCTTGATCTTCTGGAACGCTGCGGTCAGCATCCTGTCCTTTACTTGAGCTATGACGGGACAGACGGTTGGCATGACTGGATGAGAGGCGTCTCTGGTGCCGGAGAGATGGCGGAAAGGGCCATTAAACTATGGCGCAGCCGAGGACTGGAAGTGTGGGTTCATGCCTCTCTTCATAAAGGCAATATTGGGACAATCCGGGATATCGTCAATCACATGGGAAAGCTGGATGTTACAAAGCTCCGTTTTGCTCCGGTCAAAAATGAAGGCGAATGGCTATTGCACAGCGACGGCAATGAATTGTCCTATTCCGCATTCCTTGAAGCCGTTTTGTCATACCTTCCATTCTACTTTGAGGATGCTATGCCGATTCATCTCATCTTTCCCGATATTGTCGAACTTTGCCCCGATACACCGGAGATTTACTTACTCCCGATGCTGAGGAATCCTACGAATAGTCTTGACAGTATGCTTCTACGCTGCCGCAGGGGTATGATTGAAATAAACTGTTCGGGTAAGGTGTGTCTCTGCAGTGCACTTGGAGAGGATTTCCTGGAAATGCCGCCGCTCGCAAGCGATGATCCTGGTGTCAAAACCGCCTCTCTGTCCGAAATACTCGGAGGACCGGTTTACAGACGTGCCATGGCGCTTACCTGCCGCAGTTATTTTGAAGAGCATTCCCCCTGTTCACGCTGTGAGAGATTTAGCTACTGCTATGGCGGATGCCGGGGTATGGCATTGAAAGAAGGATCTCTGTTCGGCAGATCGCCCCTGAGCTGTCAGATGCTCATCGAAGAAAAGTGGCCCGAAAGGGTTTTTGAAGTTATGTCACACATCCGTCCGGACATGAAACCGGTTCCTTTCCCGGATTTTCTGAAGGAAGAATTCAATCCGAAGCAGCCATAAACTTACGGTGATCGGGATGGTTGAGAAAAACAGATTTGGCGTATGTAAGAAAACTGTATTTTATATTTGACTTGAATACAGCGGAGGATTACTGATGTCTGAAAAAAGAAAAGAGCATAAGAAGAAAAAACAAAGGTCGCTGCAGGGGAGAGTATTTCGGATATCACTGTTCGGAGTTTTGGCACTTGGAATCGTATCGCTTTTGATCGGACTGGGGATTTATGCGGTAGTTCTTGCGGATCAGTATATTACAAAGGCATTTAATCTCTCGAGGATGACTTCGGTTGCCATTGAGGATGTCATTGATGTGGAGAAACTGGCAGATGCCTTCAGTTCTACATTTCTTGGACTGTCAGAGGAAGAGAGGAAGGATCCGACAAGCGAAGCGTACCTGGATCATTTCAAAGAGTTCACAGAGAATGAGGACTATCAGAGGTTGCTTGATATCCTGCGTGAATACAGGGATATGAATGATGTGAGAGACCTGTATCTGGTAAAGCAGATCAGCGATACCAATGCTGAAATCTATATTGCCGATCCTGATGAAAATCCGGAGACTGCCTGCCGTCCCGGTTTTTGGGAGGAGATATCAGCGGATGAGATTGAAAAATATCTGAACTGGAACGGAGAAGGAAAGCTATATGGGTTCTGGTATATTCCGGAAAGCGGCTGGCTTTGCTCCTCCGGTGTTCCATTTCGTAATTCAAAAGGCGAAGTGATCTGCTATATCATGGCAGATGTAAGCCTTAGGGATCTTGTTTCCGGCATGCGGAATTTTGTGATCTGGTATTTCGCCGCGCTGGTACTTATCATGACAATTTATATTCTGGTCCTGATGCGTATTATGAAAAAAAAGGTGGTCAGTCCGATCAACCTTGTGGCGGATGCTGCGAAAAAGTATGCGAATGACAAACTGGCCGGGGAAGAGAACGAAGAGCATTTTACGGATCTGGGTATCGACAGCGGTGATGAGATAGAACGTCTGGCTGATACGATGGCTGATATGGAAAAGGACCTTGGGGACTATGTAGAGAATCTGATGAAGGTCACCAAGGAGAAGGAGCGGATCGGAGCTGAGTTGAGTGTCGCAACCGATATTCAGGCCGGTATGCTGCCGCGGATATTCCCTCCATTCCCGGACCGGCAGGAATTCGATCTTTTTGCCAGCATGACTCCGGCCAAAGAGGTGGGCGGTGACTTTTATGACTTCTTCTTTATCGACGAGGATCACCTGGCACTGGTTATGGCGGATGTGTCCGGAAAGGGTGTACCCGCAGCTCTCTTCATGGTGATCGCAAAAACACTGATCAAGGATCAGGCGATGATGGGAGAACTGTCTCCGGCGAAGATACTGAATAAGACAAATAATCTTATATGCGAGAGTAATCCGCAGGGACTATTTGTAACGGTATGGCTTGCGATCCTGAATGTAAAAACCGGGGAGGGAATGGCAGCCAACGCCGGCCATGAGCATCCGGCGCTTCGCAGGGCTGATGGAAACTATGAACTTCAGATATATCGTCATTCTCCTGCAGTTGCCGCATTTTCAAAAATAAAATACCGCGAACACGATTTTAAATTAAACCCGGGAGACAGCCTTTTCGTATACACAGACGGTGTTGCGGAGGCTACGGATGCCCATAATGAGCTTTACGGAACAGACCGTATGATAGAGGCTCTGAATGCTGACCCGTCGGCGGCTCCCGAGGAGGTACTCAAGGCGGTAAAGAAATCCGTGGATCAATTTGTCGGAGAAGCTCCGCAATTTGATGATCTAACGATGCTTTGCCTCTATTTCAAAGGGGAGGGCGGAGTGAAGCAGACTGCGGATGAAAAAAAGCAGAATGGGATGAATGTGATTCCGAAGAAAGGAAAGAAATGATCGACAGAGAAAAGGTATACAGGGACATCAGTGCATTTATCTATAAATATACACATGATTCAGCCCTTACTTATCCGATGCCGGAGGATTATGTTCAGTTGTCGGAGGATATGGGTTTTGCGAAAATAAGCCTCAGGCTGGATTTCCCAGAGGGAATGTTTGCAAGTGCAAATAATATCAACAGGATCGTTTATGATTCCGGCAGAGAGCAGGGAGAGGAGATCACATTTCGTTATACGGTCGCCATGGGCGGGATCGTGGAGGTGGTTTACTATCTGGACCGGGAGACGGAGCTTACGGAGGAGGACAGAAGCCTTTATCAGTGGGTATGTGATCAGATCTTTCTGGTATACGGAAAGCAGCAGGTAGTGGATGCACTGAACCTGGTCTCAAAAGTGAACCGCCATGAAGAAATGACGTTTAGAAGTAAGTCTCCGAGAAAGTAACAGACAGCCGGACAACACTAACTCATATTTGAGAGGGGAGAGTAAATGATTTCCTGGGGGTGGACGATCATCATATCGCTGGCGTGGATGCTTCTGGTCAATATGACCTTCTCGTTCCTGGTATTTCACGATGATAAAAAGAAATATGGCCTTGGAATGGTCGTATTTTGTCTTATGGTGATGATCATTCCTGTCATTATCTTCGTATTCACCTATATTATGTGCCGGATATATGAGGTTAATGAGACAGCCTATCGGGTGATCATGGCCACTTTGTCCGGCATTTTCATCGGCGGTCCTGTTCTTTACGGAGCAGGGACATGCGTATACCGGCTTATCATGTTTCCTCCGAAACGTATGGCGGTTTATGCAAGACAAAAGGTTGGATCATTTCCCGGTTATAAAAAGAAGAGTGCCGCGGCCCGAAGCGTTTATGAGGAAAAGCATGAGGATGAACAGGCCTATATCACGGAACAGCTCAGGATCACCCGGGAAAAGCTTGGAATTCTCTACCGGATGAAAAGCAGGAGGGGGAAGGGCAGATATATCCGTGCGATCATGGATGTAAATAAGGATATTCCAGGAATCACAGGATGGAGATATCAGACTGTTCTGGATGGAACTGCAAAAGCTATAGTACATATTCTCATCACCTTTAAAGAGGGGGAAAATGTGCAGGTGTATCTGCACTGGCCGAAGAAAAGCTTTACACCGGAAGAGCTTACGGAAAATGACCGAAGGATATTCGGGCTTGCAAAGAAACTCCGAAATATCACCATGACCGGCAGACTGATCTACATTTTTATGTGTATCGAACGGTATCTCGTATCCCTTTATCCGGACAGAGACTGGACCCCGGCAGCAACCAGAATGTGGAACCGGACGAAGGAGCCCGGAAGATGGAGCGAGGGTATACCGGGGGATCTCTACCGGGAGATCGTTCCGGAACGGATCATGCGTTTTTATCGGTATGGGTACGGTTATGAGAAACTTAACCCAATGGTGTTCGACAATAAACTGTCTTTGGAGTGTTACACTTTGCTCCGGGGACTTTATGAAGGAATATCAGAAGGAGATCCCGAGGAAGAGATCAATCAGATCGTCGGGCTTCCCGAGAAGCTGATCTATCAGGTAAACCTGAGAGATTATTCTTTTGATCTCAGCGACCGGATGACCATCGAGTCGATCATTAAGGCCGAGGATATCCTGGATAAAAACGGTATCGAACGCCCTGACTATTCTTCAGTGGGAAGATTCCGCTATGAGAGAACTTCGGATGAAATGAAGGATATAGACAGGAATACCTTCTTCGGATTCGGTGTGGACGCAGATGATCTGTCTATTATCCCAAGGAATTAGTTGACGAAAGTGGCATCATTGTCAAAGGAAGAGCTGGAGAGATGGGATAGAGAACACAGGGAGCTGCTGGACAGGATCGCACCGGAACAGTTTGAGGTTTTGCATTATGCAGCGTTATCGATGATCCGTTCACTTCCGGGTTTCGTAAACATCACGCACATGTTTATCCTCCAACACTTCATAAGCAGCAGTTTTTTCGATAATTGCCTTTACCAGGAAGTCAAGTTCTGAACCGGCGCGGTAATCAGCGGGTGCAAAATATCGTATCCTGTTATCCTTAAGCATTTTGTAAACGCGTTTCTTGTTTTGGCTCTCAGGATCATATACCCCGATAGAATGTCCACCGTTTACGTTGACAAGTTTCATACAGGGAATATCCGTATCGCTGTCACCGATGTAAACCATGTTTCGGAAAGGAACCCGTAGTTTTTCCGGTGGGAAATATTCATTTACACCATTGTCATTGACATCTAAAACCCCTTTTACAATGCGGAAAAGGAACTGTGTCTTATTCGTATAATTCACGACCTGTGCCGGCCAGACAGCTATACCGCGTTCATCGTAGTAGAAACTGCTGGCATATATTTTTTTGAATACACCCCTTTTTGCAATTTCCGTACCATCGATCATTTCTTTTAGTCCTGAGGAAATGATGTAATGTTCAACAGAGATTCCCTTCTCCTGCCCATATGCATTGATCCGCTCAAACCACTCCGCAACTCCGGGGTAAAGTACTACGCGGCCGCCATACTCCTCCAGGCTTTTACGGTTAAATATCAAACGGCCTCTTGCCTCATCCATCATGACGTACATATAGGCCAGGTTGCCATCCATGTCATTCTCTGACGCCAGAATATTAGTCTTTTTCCAGAATTCAGCGATATCATATCCAACGGATTGTATATATCCCTGCGCCTGCATGTCTGTCGGCGAAAGGGTTTTGTCAAAATCATAACACAGTGCAAGTACAGTAGGTGATGATTTGTATTCCATAATACCCCTCCAATCTGTTGCTCTTATAGGTTGCTCCCCCCAGCTGATGATTCGCAGCACGCACACTACGTGTGCAATGTGCTGCGAGAACACTCACGGCTCCCGTCATTTTGCTGTGCAAAATGACTGCGCCATTCGTGTTCGGCGGGTCAAGTAAGGTCTCGTCGCATCGCACGGACCTTTTGACCTATCATCATATTATCATAGTTGTTATGTTTCGTCATGACAATTTACCAACTCGTGGTTGATGATTCATTCAGAGACCATTATTTACGCGGCTTCCCGAACCATCCATTCGAAAAATGGCTAAAATACGGAGGATTTAGTTTGGTGGAAAATGGGACAGCATTCTGTGGTAGAATATAATCAGAAACCGGGGATGCACAGAAGAGACTCTGTAAAGAACCGGATGTGCGGAAAGCTGCTCGCAGTAATAAAGTTGATCGACGCAGATCAGTGAAATCTAAAGTGAACGGGGAGGTGTCGCATTAAATGAAATATGTCGTTGTGGATCTGGAAATGAATAATACATCCCGTAAGTCCGGAGTAAGCCAATTCCTCAAAATGGAAACCATTGAAATAGGCTCGGTAATGCTTGATGAAAATTTGCAGGAGATTGCGACATTCCGGACTTATATAAAACCTGAATATAGTGATGGCATTCGAAAGTATATCTCAGACCTAACGGGGATCACAAATGCTATGGTTGCCGGTGCCCCCGGGTTTCGAGAAGCACTGCGGATGTTTACAACATGGTGCCTTGGTACAGGGGATGAAGTGAAAATATATGCATGGAGTGATTCGGATTATGCACAGATCTCAACAGAAATGATGGTTAAGCAGTATGAGATATGTGACATGGAGAAAGCACTTCTGGAAAAAAGGTGGGAGGATTTCCAAAAAGAATTTGATTCTTATTTGGGATTTGAACGGCAGCTTTCCCTTAGCATGGCGCTTGATCTGGCAGGGATAGATTTTAAGGGCCGTGAACATGATGCGCTGGATGATGCAAGAAATACAGCAGAGCTCCTTCAGATCTTCAAGGATAAGGGGCGGTTCGAAGAAACACTCAAACGGATCAAAGAAGCTATGGAGCCAACGAAATTGGAATGCACCCTGGGCGATCTCTTCGATTTTTCAAATATCATATGCTCATATGATCGCCCGGAAGGAGAATTCCTTCACTCGTACGCAGGTTTTTAGAAGACAGTTTATTGGACACTGTCCCGGGTGACAATTTGTGACAAAAACGGCCGATTTGTGCTATAATACTAAGGGGTTATGTCATTATTCCGAAATGGGGAGAAGGTATTATGGCAAAGGGAAGAAAGCAGAAGCTCTTTTATCTGTACAAGGATTTCCGTGAAAACAGTGATAAGGCACATCCGCTTACGATGCCGCAGATAGTAGAAAAACTCGTGGCTTACGGGGTGGATTCAAACAGGCCGTTTGAGCTTGCAGAGATGAAGATACTCATCGATGCGGTTCAGTCTTCAAAGTTTATATCCGAAAAGGAAACGAAAACACTGATCCGGAAGCTGCTCTTTCTCGTAGGCAAGATTGATGCCAGGCTTCTGGAACGGGATGCTCATGTGCCGGGGCGGATCAAGAATATGTCGGAAAGCGTCTACCATGCAGTAGATGTTATTTTCCGTGCGCAGGAACTTGATCATCAGCTCCGGTTTCGTTCTTTCCGGTGGGATTTTACAGGGGAAAAAAGAACTCCGGCGTAACAGGGATTAATATATTGTAAGCCCATGGAATCTCATTTATGATGACGAGAAATACTATCTGGTAGGATAGGATCATCTCCATAAGGAAATCCGCCACTATAGGGTAGATAAGATGCTGGATGTGGAAGTAGCGGTGAGCCCGCAGTTCTTTGGGCGGGTATTGTCGACTGCAGGAAAAATAAAGATCGAGAAACCTGAGGATGTGAAGACACAAATGATTCAATGTATAGCAAGGTCACTATCATAAGAGAGAATAAGTTGGTATATATACCTAACTAATAATGGAGGATTATACAAATTGATTACAGGAGAACTGAGGAATAAAATAGACGGCCTGTGGGATATCTTTGCAGCAGGTGGATTGGTGAACCCATTGGATGTGGTCGAGCAGATTACGTATCTTATGTTCATTCATGACCTGGATGATATAGATAATCGAAGATCCAAGGAAAGTGAAATGCTTGGGGTTCCGTTCCAAAGCATATTTAAAGAGGAACTACAACTTGGAGATAGAATCATAGATGGAAGACAGATGAAATGGTCAATCTTTCATGATTATCCCGCAGATAGAATGTATGCAGTGATGCAGGAATGGGTTTTTCCTTTTATTAAGACACTTCACAGTGATAAGAACAGTGCATATTCCAGATATATGGATGATGCGATTTTTAAACTGCCAACGCCATTGCTTCTGTCTAAAGTGGTGGATTCTCTGGACGGGATCTACCAATTGATGAATGCAGAACAGAGCGCAGACGTTCGAGGCGATGTTTATGAGTATCTGTTATCTAAGATTTCCACATCCGGACGTAACGGCCAGTTTAGAACACCGCGTCATATCATTCGAATGATGGTGGAAATGATGAAGCCTTCTGCTGATGAGATAATATGTGATCCTGCTTGTGGAACATCCGGATTTTTGGTGGCTTCCGGCGAATATTTGAAGGAAACTCATAAGGAAGAAATATTCTTCAATAAGCAAAAGAAGGATCATTATATGAATCACATGTTCTATGGATTTGATATGGATCGAACCATGCTGCGTATCGGAGCAATGAACATGATGACACACGGGATTGATAACCCTTGCATAGAGTACCGGGATAGCTTATCTGACCAGAATTCAGACAAGGCAAAGTACTCCCTTGTACTGGCTAATCCTCCGTTCAAGGGAAGCCTGGACAATGATTCAGTATCAGCCGATCTGTTGAAAGTGTGTAATACTAAGAAGACGGAATTGTTGTTCCTCACATTGTTTCTTCGGATTCTGAAAGTTGGCGGGAGATGCGCGTGTATTGTTCCTGATGGCGTTTTATTTGGAAGCTCAAAAGCACATAAGGATATTCGTAAGGAAATTATCGAAAAACATCGATTAGAGGCGGTGATTTCCATGCCATCCGGAGTGTTCAAACCTTATGCCGGAGTATCAACAGCTATTCTGGTCTTTACAAAGACGGAGTATGGAGGAACCGATCAGGTATGGTTTTATGATATGAAAGCAGATGGGTTTAGCCTGGATGATAAGAGGACACCGACTTCAGAAAATGATATTCCGGATATTATAGAACGATTCCATAATCGTGAGAATGAGATGGCCAGGGAAAGAACGGACAAGTCATTCATGGTTCCAAAGCAAGAGATTGTGGATAATGAATATGATCTCAGTATAAACAAATACAAGAAAACTGAGTATGTACCGGTTGAGTATCCGCCAACATCGGAAATCCTTGAAAATCTTCGCTCCCTTGAACAGGAGATTCAGAAAGAGATGGATGAATTGGAAACGCTATTGAAGAGGGATTAATAGATAGATAAAGTTGTAGACTATGGAATGCAGATTTGTTCTGCAAATTGAGATTGAACAAAATCGCTGCGCGATGGCCTGCCAGGACTGTGGCGCAGTTTTATTTTACTGACAATTAAAAAGCAGTGGAAATTTCTCCCGCAATTCGGTATCGTTAAGTTAGCACACAAAACAACTGAATACGGAAAACCCACTGCCTATGAATAGAATAGCATTTTCAGGCGTCTTCCGCAACCGGAATTATGATGCCAATGCCCCTCCTGGATAGGTAGCTGTCACTTTTAAACACTACAAATTCAGGAGGTTTTATTATGTACGATGATATTTATGATTCAATACGCAAAGCCGCAGAAAAACGTAACCTGCGGGAAAGAACCATACAACTCTATTGCAGCGATGTAAACTATTTCCTGCGCTGTACCAATAAAGCTGTCGATGAACTGACACTGGAAGATGTCGATGCATTCCTTACCATGAAACGTTTGGAAGGCAGGTCTCCTGAAACACATAACCACTATCGTTCGTCTATCAAATTCCTCTTCAAAAGAGTCCTTAAGATTCCCTGGGATGACGAGGAAGTGCCCGCCATGAAGCGGGAACGAAATCTTCCGGCAGTTCTTACGCCTCAGGAGATTAACGCCATCATTGATGTGACGGACAACCTTAAGCATAAGGCGATCATCGCGACAATGTATTCTTCCGGGCTTCGCGTATCGGAGGTCACCCACCTTCACTATGATGATATTTCACGCACGAACATGACCATTCATGTCCGTGAAGCAAAAGGACGTATTGACAGGTATACCATCCTTTCTAAAAAGAACCTCGATCTTCTTACAGACTACTGGTTTAAATGTGGCAGGCCGAAGGGTATCCTCTTTCCGAGTTCATGGACCGGTGATTACCTTGATATTGCAAGTGTTAACCAATTTTTCAAAGCAAGCGCAAAGAAAGCTGGTATTACTCGCCGCGTATCCTCTCATGCATGCCGCCACAGCTTTGCAAGTCACTTGTTTGAGAGTGGTGTTGACATCAAATATATCCAGTCGCTTCTTGGACATGTTGATCCTCGCTCTACCAATGTATACCTTCATGTCAGTAACAAGACCCTTCTTGGCATCCGTAGCCCCTTCGATGCTCCGGAAGGCGGTGAAGCATGAGTGTCGATTGTACAATTCAGGATGTGTTCAACCGCTTTTATCCTGAGTATACGAAAACTCATGAACTCTCCGCGGCTCAGCGAAAAGCAGCTTATCACATCATGAACTGCAAAACAGGTGCTTTTGGTGTCAACGTAAGTGTGTGTGAAGAATGCGGCTGTATCTCCGTCCACTATAATTCCTGCCGTGACCGGTGCTGTCCCATGTGCCAGGAGTTTCCAAAGGAAAAATGGGTGGATGCCCGCCGGGAAGATGTACTGGAAGCGCCATACTTCCATGTGGTCTTCACTGTCCCGGAGGAACTGAATCCTGTCATCTACAGCAACCAGAAGCTTCTGTATGATGCCCTGTATCACGCATCTTCCGATACTCTGCGGGAACTGGCTTCCGACAACAAATATCTCGGTGCTAACATCGGATATATCTGCATTCTCCATACCTGGGGGAGTGAAATGAATTTCCATCCCCACATCCATGCCGTTGTACTTGGCGGTGGCCTCGACCCCAAAAACCATTGGAGAGACAACGGAGAAGATTTCTTCCTCCCCATCCGGGTCGTTTCACGTCTTTTCCGCGGCAAGTATCTTGCAGAGCTGAAGCACCTTTGGGAAGACGGAAAGCTTAAATTTCACGGCAGCGCGGAGTGCTTCAAAAACCACTATGCGTTCAAGGAACTTATAGACTCCTGTTATAAAAAAGAGTGGATCCCTTACTGCAAGAAACCGTTTGATGGCGCAGAGTCCGTTATCAAGTATCTTGGGAAGTATACCCACCGGATCGCGATCAGCAACTACCGTATTAAAAGCATGACGGACAGCACTGTTACCTTTACTGCTAAAGATTACAAAAACCAGGGACAATGGAAAGAGATCACCATCACCGGTGAAGAATTCATCCGCCGGTTCCTGATGCATGTCCCTCCCAAAAGGTTTGTCCGGATCCGTCACTACGGTCTTCTGTCTTCACGCAACAAGAATCGTAAGATCACTCTGTGCCGGAATCTTCTTGGCTGTAGGAAGTATCTGTCCCAGCTGAAGGATCTGGATGCCCCGGCGATCATCCGGCTTCTCTATAACAAGGATGTCTGTAAATGTTCATCCTGTGGAGGAAGAATCATTCCTTTGCCGGCGGGTCAGGATTGTATAAGCCCAAGGCATCACTTGCTGTGCTGAAAATCCCGAGACTGAATACCCTGGAAAAAGCTTTCTTTAAGGAAGGCTTATTTGTGTTGCCTGAAACAGGGTTTTTCATTACAAACGCTGGCAGTTTCCTTACCCTTATGGTACACTCTTGAAAAAGAGCGTCAAGATTAAAAGTCCATATATACTGGCTACCGGGACGCGCTTTGTTCAACCAGGAAAAATCGAAATTGATGCAAACGAAAGGGCAGTTATCTAAGAACTCAAGGCTGCTTTTTCGTTTGCACCATCTTCGATTCTTTCCTTAACGATTTGTCGAGATGTTTGGTGATCCGATAAAGAACCCTAAAGGTTGGGACATTGTAACTGTGGGAGATCTGGTTACAGAAGTGAGATATGGTACAAGTAGTCCAGCTGTTGTGGGCGGAAAATATCCATATCTGCGAATGAATAATCTTACTTATGATGGGCATATAGATCTGGCTGATTTGAAATATATTGATGTTTCTGATGAAGAAAAAGAGAAATATGTAGTTCGAAAAGGCGATGTGCTCTTTAATCGTACTAACAGCGTTGAGCTTGTTGGCAAAACGGCAGTATTCGATTTACCTGATGATATGATAATAGCAGGATATATAATAAGAGTAAGACTTGGAGAAAGAATGCTTCCCGCTGTATTTTCACAATATATGAATTTGGAAGCGTTGAAAGACATCCTAAGAAACATGGCAAAAGGTGCTGTAAATCAGGCGAATATCAACGCACAAGAACTTCAGAGTGTTAAGATTTATGTTCCGGATATGCAATTACAGAAAGAGTTTATAGAGATTAAAGATCAAGTCGACAAATCAAAAGTTGTCGCTTGATATCAGTGATATAGTTTCATGTCCATTATCATAAAGGGGAACCATATGATAACCAATTTTGATTATTTACAGAATGAACCCAAATTTCGAAGTTTTGCGGATATTGCCATATCTGCAGAACGCATTATTTTGATGGATCCGGAAGCCTGCATTTTGAACTGCCGACGGGCTATGGAATTTGCTTTGAAATGGATGTATTCTGTGGATTCTGAGTTGGAAATGCCATATCAGGATACACTGCAGAGTTTAATGAACGCGGAAGAATTCAGAGAGATCGTTGGTACGGATCTTTGGAGAAGAATGGATTATATCAGAAGATGCGGAAACAATGTAGCCCATTCAAACCGCCGTCAGGGCAGAGATGAAGCAATGCTATGTCTCGAGAATCTTTTCGTATATCTGGATTATATTTCATACTGCTATTCGGATGGATATCAGGAAAGAACTTTTGATCCCAAGATAATATCTAACCGTATTGAGAAGGCAAAACAGGCTAAAGAACTTGCTGAAGCAAAAAAGAATGAGGCGGCGGAAAGAGAAAGCCTTCGGAGAGAACAGGAAGAAGCCAGAGAGGCTGAACTTGAAGCACAGAGAGCACGTGTTGAACAGCAGGAAGTAAGCCTTGCTGAGCTCATGAAGGAAAATGCGGCGCTGAAAGAACAACTCTCAGCCAGAAGGAAGGAACAACAGGAAACCTATGTGGCAAAACCGCTTGATCTTTCAGAGTACAGAACGAGAAAACTATATATTGACGCAATGCTGCAGGATGCCGGATGGATTAAAGACAAAAACTGGAAAGATGAAGTGGAACTGGCCGGTATGCCGAATTCTTCCGGTGTCGGGTTTGCAGATTATGTTTTGTATGATGACACCTTAAGACCTTTGGCTGTGATTGAGGCAAAACGCACTTGCGTGGATGTCTCCAAGGGGCGTCAACAGGCGAAACTGTATGCGGATATCCTTGAAAAAAAATATGGCAGAAGACCGGTTATATTTCTGACAAATGGCTTTGAGACGAGGATCATTGATACTCAGTATCCCGAACGGAAATGTGCATTTATTTATTCCAAAAGAGATCTTGAAAAATGGTTTAATCTTTTGACCATGCGCACCAGCCTTAGGGCGGTTACGGTAGATAAGAGTATTTCCGGAAGATATTATCAGGAAGCGGCGATCAAAGCGGTCTGTGACAGTATGGATCGGAAAAACCGCCGGAAGTCATTGGTGGTGATGGCAACGGGTTCCGGTAAAACAAGAACTGTTATCGGATTATGCGACATTCTTTTAAAACATGGGTGGGTAAAGAATATCCTGTTCCTTGCCGACCGTAATTCGCTTGTGACTCAGGCTAAAAGAAATTTTGTTAATCTTCTTCCCAATCATTCTTGTACAAATCTGGTAGAGGAGAAGGAAAACTATGATTCACGTATCGTATTTTCGACTTATCAGACTATGATGAATTGCATCGATACGGTAAGAGATGAAGAGGGAAAGCTCTTTACCACAGGCCACTTTGATCTGCTCATCTGTGATGAGGCGCATAGATCCATATATAACAAGTATCAGGACATCTTCAATTATTTTGATGCACCGATTGTAGGACTTACCGCAACACCGAAAGATGAAATAGATCGGAATACCTACAGCATATTTGAACTGGAGGATGGTGTTCCGACTTATGGATATGACCTCGCGCAAGCCGTTAAAGACGGATATCTGGTTGATTATACTTCCATAGAAACAAAACTGAAATTCCTTGATGAAGGAATCGTATATGAGGATCTCCCGGAAGATGAAAAGGAGATTTTCGAAGCAACATTTACCGATCCTGAAAAGGGCATTCCGGATTTGATAGATACTCCTGCATTGAATACGTGGGTGTTTAATGAGGACACCATTTCTCAAGTGCTTAATACTGTGATGGAGAGAGGTATCCATATAGACTATGGACAAAAAATAGGAAAGACGATTATTTTTGCCAAGAATCACAGGCATGCTGAAGAGATACTGAAGATCTTTCACAAACAGTATCCTAATTATCCGAATGACTATGCGAAGGTGATAGACAACTATATCAAATATGCCCAGTCAGCAATTGATGAGTTTTCTGATCCGAAGAAAATGCCGCAGATAGCAATATCTGTCGATATGTTGGATACCGGTATTGATGTCCCGGAAGTACTGAATCTTGTTTTTTTCAAGAAGGTGATGAGCAAGGCAAAGTTTTGGCAAATGATCGGGCGGGGGACAAGATTGTGCCCGGGACTGCTGGATGGGGAAGATAAGAAAAAATTCTATATATTTGATTTCTGTGGTAACTTTGAGTTCTTCCGGATTAATGGGGAGAAGGGAGAAGGATCAGGAGTTCAAATTCCGGTACAGGGGGCAGTCTTTGGCCTGCAATTTGAAATCTCATATAAGCTACAGGACTTATCTTATCAGGTGGATCATCTGATAGCTTATCGTAACTGGTTGATCAATGAAATGGCCGAAAAGGTACAGGATCTACCGAGAGAAAACTTTGCTGTAAAGCAGCACATGAAATATGTTGAATTATACTCTTCTAAAGAAAACTATAATGGGGTTACTTTTGCGGATACGCTTATTGTTCGTTCGGAGTTGGTACCGCTAATCCAGCCATCGGCTGATGAAGCGGCAGCTGTTCGTTTCGACGCGCTTATGTTTGGAATTGAACTGGCGCAGCTGGCCGGTAATAAGTATAACCGTGCAAGAACGGATCTTATTCGAAAAATAAAAGAACTGTCGGAGTATGCGACTATCCCGGCGGTAAAAAATGAACAGGAATTTATAGCTGCGCTTCTCCATACAAACTACATAGAATCTGCCAGTACAAAAGAATGGGAGGAAATACGAACCAGATTACGTGATTTGATGAAATATCTACCACATAACAAAGGACCTGTGTATATTACGGATTTTGAGGATCAGTTATTGTCAGAAGAGTGGAAGGAAGCCGAGCTGGACGATCAGAGTCTTCAGAATTACAAGGCAAAGGCAGAGTACTATGTTCGACAGCACAAGGACAATATTGCCATTGCAAAGCTGCGTACTAATCGTCCTCTCTCAAAAGAGGATGTGAATTCTCTTGAAACGATTCTGTGGCAGGAGATTGGAACTAAGCAGGACTATGAGGCGGAATATGGAACGAAACCGTTGGGGGAATTCGTCAGAGAAATCGTAGGACTGGATATGAATGCTGCAAAGGAAGCTTTTGCAGATTATTTGAACGGAACAACCATGGATTCCCGACAAATCTATTTTGTGAATCAGATCGTTGAGTATATTGTTCGAAATGGAATGATGAAGGACTTGTCGGTACTTCAGGAATCTCCCTTTACAGACCGGGGAAGTGTTGTGGAAGTATTTACCGATCTGTCTGTATGGCAGGGGATCCGTAAGGTGATCGATGAGATTAATACCAATGCTGTAGCGTAGTCAGTCTGTATTTATGGTTGGCGATTTGTTCTATGGAAATGGCGGATGATTGAACAATAGGAGTCCTTGTGATGATTATATTTACAGGAAGGCTGATAAAGAAAAGATGAGGCAGAAGATCATAGATTATATAAAAAGAGAGTATAAGGCTGATCCCGAGCATTTGTGGAGAACTTATCCAAATTACATTGTTTTCAGGCATTCCGATAATAATAAGTGGTTTGGTGTGATCATGGATGTTTCCCGGGATAAGCTGGGACTTAGAGGCGTGGAAAAAGTTGACACCCTGAATGTGAAGATTGGGGATGCACTTCTGCGGGATACACTTCTCCATCAGCCCGGATATTTGCCGGGATACCACATGAGCAAAGGAAACTGGATATCTGTCCTGCTGGACGGAACGGTTCCCTATGAAGAAGTATGCTGCATGATTGATGAAGGTTTTATGGCAACGGCATCCAGAATAAGGAAGGAGAAGATACGTCCGCCAAAGGAATGGATCATCCCAGCCAATCCGAAATATTACGATATAGAGCACGCATTTGATGATGAGAATGAGATCAACTGGAAACAGGGCAACGGAATAAAGACAGGGGATATAGTCTTTATGTATGTAGCCGCTCCGGTATCTGCGATCCTTTATAAGTGCAAGGTGACCGAGACGGACATTCCATATAACTATTCGGATAATAATCTGACGATCAAGGCACTTATGAAGATAGAGCTGCTGAAACGGTATAAACCGGATAGGTTCACATTTGACATATTGAAAGACGAGTATGGGATAAACGCCATCCGTGGCCCGAGAGGGATCACGAACAGCCTGAGTGAGGCATTGGATAAAGCTGGTGTTTAATTCACATCGGAACTATATTATTTTAGTTAAAGGATTTTCTAAAGACGTTGATCTGATAAACAGGACGACACTGAATTTCTTGGAATTTCGAGATGGGGCGTATTATTACAAAGAAAAATAAAAATATCGTCGTATGAGGCTTCACGGTTGCAAGAGATAGAAAATGAGACGACACGCTAGATTACCATAATATTATTATGTAAATTAAGGAGGCCGACAAGGTGAATAAAGTATACAGCGGCATGGATACGCTACCTATTGGGCGGGCAGATGATAGTATTACAGAGGGATGTATTGTCCTGGAAGGTGGTGGCTGGAAAGGACTTTACACATTGGGTGTGTTGGATTATCTGATGTTACAAAACATCAACTTCAGATCTACAGTAGGTATATCGGCCGGAGCTTTATCTGGTCTGGGTTATGTCACGGGACAGATTGGATGGGCAGTACGTGTGGATTTAGGTTTCCGACATGACAGGAATTACTGCGGAATCGGTGCGGTAAGGCGTGATCACGGTGTAACCGGGTTTACCTATCTGTATCGGGATATCTTGAAGACGCTTCCCTTTGACAAAAGGAAGTTCAAAGAGACGGAGAAGGAATTTGCGGTCGGTGTTACTAATATGCTTACCGGTCAGATAGAGTATCTTGAAAAAGGCAAGAGCAATATGTCAGCAGCCGTCAGGGCGTCAGCTACTGTGCCCTATGTTTCCAGACCGGTTGTGATAAAAGGTGTTCCGTATCTTGATGGTGGATGTGCAGAGAAGATCCCTTATTCCTGGGCGGAGTCGCGGGGTGAAAAGAAAGTCGTTGTGGTAAAAACACGGGAATGGGCATACAGGAGAAGTGAAAAGAAAAGCTTAATGGACAGTGTCTTGTACCATAAGTATCCGCGCTTTGTGGAAGCGATGGCAAGGTCAAAGAATGAATTCAATCGGATGACGGAACGCCTGGAAGAGTTGCATCGTAATGGCGAGGTCTTTGTAATCGCACCGTCAAAGCCGGTAGAAGTGACTCGTTTTGAAGGAGATCTTGAGAAGCTTGGGGCTCTTTACTGGCTTGGATACCGTGATATGGAGGGGCAAATTAAAGACCTCATGAAATATCTTAGCAAAGAATAAGATACTGCAATGCCTGACAGGGCAGATAGCGTGCAAGGGGATGATGAATCAGCAAACAATGAGGAGAGGGTTATGAAGAATCAGTATATTGGTGATATAGGCGATTATGGAAAATACTCGTTACTTCTTGCATTATCTTCGGAGGGGATAAATGTCGGTGTTAACTGGTATCTAACCCGAGATGATGGATCTAATGACGGAAAATATAAGGATTATCTTGATAAGCCGGATTTTCGTGTATATGATCCGGTGGTATATGATGCACTAAAAAATGTGATGATGCAGAACCCCAGAACAGTAAAGGATATTCAGGATCACCCATTGTTTAGTGGGATTCTGTTCTATGACGAGATGATAGATATGACTGGAAAACAATCTGAACGTATGTCTAAAAGGTATGCGTGGTTTGAGAGGAGCCTTGCTGTTTTTCAGGAGGCACAACTCATATTTATGGATCCGGATAATGGCCTTATGACAGGGGATGGTGCAGGCAGAAAAATAGCAGAAAAGTATATTCTTCCATCTGAAGTAGAAGAGTATTTTAACGCCGGGAAAAATGTAGTCTACTACTGCCATAAAGGAAGACGGAAACAAGATGCATGGCAGAACTACAAGAATTATATGTTCGACAGAATGCCAAAAGCAAAACCGTTGGTGCTTACATTCCATAAAGGAACTCAAAGATCATACGTTTTCCTGCTGCATGATACATCTTATGACAGGTATAGAGAGGTCATAAAACGGTTTCTGCCCAGATGGAACGAGCTTTTTAAAGAGGAATGGGTTGGCTGACAAGAATGTAAGAGAAAAAGAAGTTGAGGCATGGCTGGCGGAGAGATAGATGTTTAAAATGACCGCTTAATTGTAATGAAGTGGAAAGGTAGGTACTATGGATATTAATCAATTAATCAACGATACAGTAGGGAAGATGAATTCTACAGTTTATGGGACGTTAAAAGAGAAACTCGTTGGTGAATACATATCTTTTTCTATCATTGACAGTAATAATGTAACTCTGGATACTTTTATGGAAAAACTGTGTGATTATTTTGAAAAGGTGGGGTTGAAGTCTTCGGATAATTTTGATCAATTGATCAAAAAGTACCTATCCGACTGGACTGATCTGGTGGAGGATAATATAGCTGAGGAGTCTTCGGATGGAAATGAAAGCGCAAAACCGGTTGTCCCCAGAACAAGAAAGTATTTTCTGCATGCAAAACAGCTAAGTGAGTCGAGAAGTATTACGACGAAACAATTGACAGATTATTCCCGCATCATGTTTTGTCTATATATCGCTATCATTAACAGTGGGTTTAAACCAATCGATGATTTTGATTTTTCGGTAAAGTGCCTTGATATCGATAAGATTATCAATGCCATGAGGCAGAAGAAATCAGGAAGTTTCCTTTTCATCGGTGGGGGATCTAAATTTGATACATCTGATGCGTATGGACAGGATACAGGTTTTTTTGTTCTGACGATCATTATGTATTATCACATTAAGAATAACGAAGTGATAGGAGAGTATTAAGTATGGAATCAATCGTAATAAATACACCGGAACAGTTAATACCGTTTATGAATGATAAGGGATTTCTGGAAATTGCAATCAGGGATAAAAAGAAAAAATTTCAGAGTTTTTTTAAAGCATATATTGGAGATGAACCGCAACTTGAACGATCATCGATACTCGAGAAGGCAATCAGTTTCCTGAAACCGAAAGATATAAACCTGAAAAATACAATGAAAGTGTTAAAGGAAGCAGCCAATTTACAACAGCTTTCAGTCATTCTGAACGGAGTAAACCTCTGTGCAACATGCGTAGGTTTTGCCATCATGTATGCAAAGCTGGATAAGCTTAGTGGACAGATCAGCCAACTGATGAGCATAGTAAAGCAAGGAACGGAAGTCCAGACGGAGTTCGAATACAAAAAGGTTTTATCAGAGTATTCCAATATGCTTGATTCAAGAAAACGTAAGAAATATTACACAGAAGACCAGATGAGAAAACTGGTGGATGATGAGTACAATGTTATGAATATGCTCATTGATGTTTTCATGAGAGATCTTACTGAGGATTCGGATAATCTGATATTCTCTATTTTCTCATTAGCTTCAATGCTCGCTGTGACATTGAGATATTTTGATGAATTATATTATTTCAATAATCGGGAAGTATTGGCGGATGGTGAAAAATGGCATTCATCGCACGAAAACTGGATGTCCGTATTCGCCAAGATTACATCAGATGAGTTTATGAAAAAACTTCAGGATCATGGTCTTATAGGCCTGGGGTACTCTACCATAGAATCAGATGTCTACTTTACGAGCCTGAGTGATCAGATTAAATCCCTTGTGGAAGATATCAGGGATAATCAGACTCTTATAGAAACACTTGATAGTAAAGATCTGACAAATGCTTTTTACGAATACAATAATGCGGAAGTGGCTGCCGAGATAGAGTCATCATTTTCGCAGGTGGATGGACTTGAGGATGACCCAGATGCGGTAGAATTCTATAAGTCCGCAATGAAACAGGTCGGTCTGGGTGGCTGATAAGAATAATGGGAAGACGTGATGATCTTAATCTCAAAAATGTTTAAGAACAAATATAAGTCTCTGGAGTTGAGTGATAAGGATGACAGTTCCTATGAATTCTGCCCCCGTTGTAATGCAAACCTGACATTTCAGAAGGGTTATGACAACGCTTTGCCTTACTGGATCTGTCTTGGATGTGGTGAGATGCTGATCAATCCGGAACTGGAGACGGACACGGATATTATCTGGCTCTGTGATGATTGTGGAGCACTACTTAATGTTCAGAAAGGCTTTGATGAGAACAGGGAGGAGTGGATCTGTGCTGAGTGTGGGTGCGTGAACAAGCTGACGGAAAGTGATATTTATGGCTCATGCAACTTGTTCTTATGAACATGGGATGTGGAATGGTGATGGATTTCAGAAAAGCCAGCTGACAATCGCGAAAACCTTATTGCTTCCTTTCATCATCTGATCTGATAATAAAGAAATCGAAGGTTGAAGGTTTATTTTTGGGAAGAAAATCGTATGAAAGACGATAAAATGAAAATTAAGTGGCGGAGTGTGTTGATTGTCGCTGTCCTGTTTGCCATAGTCCTGTTCTTCGCGTGTGCAGTGAGGATGCCGGATCTTACGCTCCTTCAGGGCAGGGACGGCAATGACGTCTGGGTCGATGAATCGGGCCTTCCGTATTTTCTGGATCCGGATTCTGCCTACTATGTGCGTATATCCAAGGAGATAGCCGAGACCGGGCAGTACGGAACGTCTGATCCTGAGACCGGGCATGTGATCGATACTTTACAATATGCTCCGGAAGGCACATCTTTGAAGGGCAAGAACATGTTGCCTGAAACGGTTGCTTTCATATGGAAGATCATGAGTGCCTTCAGTAAAGTCGACATAAAATTCGTGGACTTGTACTTCGTGTTCTTTTTCATGCTGCTTACTATCCCCATCGCGTGGATCCTGACTCAGAAAGCTTATCTCGCGGTGTCTGGCGATAAGAAAGGCGGCGCTTTCTTCGCAGGAGCGGTCGGAGCACTTCTCGTCACCTGCGCGCCGGCATTCGTCTCTCGTACGCTCGTTGGGATATTCGATACAGACATGGTCCATTCATTCTTTGTCCTGCTGCTCATGCTGCTCATGGCGGAGATAATGCTCCAAACTTCTCTGAAGAAAGGCATACTACTTGCCATATGCTTCGGCGTCACAGCGCTGCTGTACAAAGCCTACTGGACATACAGTGCGTTAGTCTTCGTCGTGCTTGCTGCGGCAGGCGGCGGAGTTTATGTGCTCAGCCGGCTGATCATGCCCCCGAGCAAAACCATCGGTGCAGCTCTGACCAAGCCAACTGGAAGATTCCGCCAATGGCTCGGCACCGTGCCTGTACAGATCTATCTGGCGCTAGTTGTTCTGGCCGGTATATTCGTGGCAACGCCTTTCGGGAGACCGATGCTGACCAGCCTGCTCGGAAAAGTGTTCGGTTACGCGACTGCTGACGAAAATGAGATTAGCGGCAATAATACCATTATGGAGCTCATGTCGCCTGACTTCGGCCCGGAGAAGTTCTACAACTGGTTTTTACCCGACGTCAGTGATAAGTCGACTACTATAGTGAACGGTGTTGGCGGCTTGCTCATCCTGATATTTGCATTAGTATCCATGGGCTACATGATTTTCAGGGTCGCCAAGATGCGGAAAGAAGGCAAAGACACAAACAGGGTAATGGTCTATCTTTCCGTGATCGGGACGTGGCTGATCGTCTGCTTCTTCATGACCTAAGTCGGCGTCAGGATGGTGCAGTTCTTTGCGTTCCCGTGCGCCGTGCTCGTGGGGATACTCGCGGGGGTTTTGTTCAATAAATATGATGTTGGGGTAGAAAGCCTATGATCATAGAGGCTCAACCCCTGTGTACCTTGACAATTTCATATAAAGTAGTGATTTGTTATCGATTGGTCTATATGCCGCTGATTAAAACATGGATATC
>Ga0310691_10001709_pt1 | contig 32385 bp, 24 predicted proteins | sample 176DNAGHGlowgp2_FD_203887 | JGI IMG/M metagenome (GOLD analysis project Ga0310691, IMG submission 203887) | Sheep rumen microbial communities from Palmerston North, Manawatu-Wanganui, New Zealand - 1766 DNA GHGlow gp2 (v2) (version 2) | ecosystem: Host-associated > Mammals > Digestive system >... | reverse complement strand
GAATAAAGGCATTTAATGAAAAACTTATAGCAAATAAGGATTTCGAAAGCGCAGGTGTTCAAAACAGATTTAACAATCTTCATACTTCGCTTAAAAAGACTAACGATGCACTAAATACCGTAATAACATATATAGACGGGAATGTTGCTGAAAAAGAGAAAAAGAATGAACTCAGGCCTTTCTCAATGTATGAAATTGATGGACATATCAATCCTGAATTTGGCAATAATCTGAATGACAAGATAGATAAAATAAGTACATTGGGGATTGAATTAGTTCAAGGTGTCGATAAAAATAAGAAAGCTAGCAAAGAAGTGGCAAATCAGACCGCTCATATAGATGAGATGGTTAATGCTATTTTGAGACTAAATACTAATACAATACCTAATATGATGCGCGGAGATAAGGACAATCCTTCGCTCTTTAAACCGCTTACCAAAGATGATATCGCACTTTATATCCGGGAGTTCCAGGATGCTTCTCTTAAGATGCATGCTGTTATCAAGGACTGCGAAGATAAGAAAAAGGCTGGTAAACTTACGCCACAGGAAGAAGAGCTGTATAAAGCTGTAGTTCCTGTGTATTCGCAGCTGTCCCAAAAGTATATTTTACTTGATTATTTATCCAATCCCGATAACGGCGATAATGAACTTAAGAGAGATATAGATATATTCAATGATGCTGTATCCAAGAAAGAGTCTCTTAAAAATGTTACTGATAATCAGATCAAATTCTTTAACTACGTGGGTACATGTCAAGAACTGATGAGAAAGAATCAGATGTTCCCTCAGTTTTTGTTTGAAGATCCTTTATCTGACAGGGCTAACAACATTATTGCATTAGAGTTTACAAAGCAAAACAAGGAGGCCTTTGAAGAGCGCGCAAGGCAGATCAGCTTCGTGCCTTGGAATCCGTCGGGAATAAAGGACCTCTCCGATGTGGAGGAGTACAAGATCCGTAATCAGCAGGTAGGTGAAGAGGGTCAGATCGTTCAGTATATTACCAAGAATGATAAGGCCGGATTTGAAGCGGTTCTGGAAAAGTCTCTTGAGAATCTGCCATATTATCTTGGAGATGATGTAAAGAAAAAGATCAGAGATTACTATAAGAGTATATCTGAATATGATTTTGCAAACCAGCATCATGTTGCAACCATTGAGCAGGTTAGCCAACACTTCGATAACCCGAAAGAGGGCGGATTCCTTGATGCATTCACACAGGAAGAGCTTGATGCTAACTACACCATACTTAGGACATGCGTTGAGGAAATAAATGCCAATATTATAAATGCAGGCTTTAATGCAACTGCCAGGACAGCTTATGATAATGCAAGTATTCCAAACGGATATAACCTTGGAAAAGCCTATGCTGTTGCTACAAATGTATTTAATTTGAATAATACCGCTAAAATAGATATGTTAAGTGATGCTACTATTCCTATGGCTGGCGGAGGTGCCAAGCAGGATCAGTACGCAAGTGTTACTATCGGAGCGGTAGAGAAAAATTATAATGTAACATCCAAACTTCCAAAGGATGGGCAAACTGAATCTGAAGAGTTTTATACCACTACAAGAAACTTCAGAAGCAGCGACTTTATCGATAACATGGATATGAAGGAAAATGCTCCTGAAATCATGGAAAATGCGAAGGGTAAGACTGAAGCAGAGATAAAGCAGATGATTGACGAAAAGCTGAAGGATCTTGAGAACCCCAAGAGGGGTCCGCGCAAGAAATTCACAAACGACCTTCGCTCAATAGACAAATTTGATACTGCCGAGAATATGGCAAAAATGGCGGATCTTCAGGTTATGCATTATCTCTCCGGAATAAGGATGATAAGTGTGCATGATCTAAGAATCGGTTTTAAGACTGATGCAAACGGCAATTTGACTGTGTCAGGTATAAGTGGTGCAAATACGGTCGATTCGCCCTTTAGAAATCTTTCACCTCAGGATGAAGCTAAACTTATACAGCCTGAAGACATGCTTGTAATGACTGAAGAAATGAAGGAAAAAGTCCTTAGATGGGATAAAGAGGTTCCTGAATATACTCCTGAGGAAAAGGAACAGTTCGATCAGCTTCCTCCGGAATCTATGCAGAGTTTTAAAAATAGAGTACGCAAACTTGCTAACATTATAAGGGAATCAGAAAATTACAATTTTGCTGAAAAAGATCCTGTATTTAACGGACAGCTCTATGCGTATTCCAGTCTTACTACTGTGCGCGGAAAAATCCGAGTATTAAAAAGAGAAGACTTTAAGAATCTCCATATAGACGATCTGGCGGTTGGTAAAAACAGCGTTGATTACAGCAATCGAGATGAAGGTCCTCTTGTTAACAAGAATATATTTGATGTTATGGCTGATCTTCCAAAGGCTTGCCATGATGGTCTTGTGGATAAGTGGAAGGCAAAGTGGTGCTTCTCAAATTCCAAGACGTTAGGAGCCGGTGTAAGCGCGGAGGACATTGCATCGAAGGATCTTGCTGGTTTTGTACCTACCGGAATCATGAATATGGATACTGCATTCTACAATGCAGAACAGAAACGCTTTATGGATAAATGCAAGAGAGTTACAGGAAAATTCATGGTCATGGATAATGACAGATCCAAAGAATACTTTGTGCATTGGTTTTTCGGAGGCGATACAAAGAAATATACTAATGTTAAGAAGGCTGGCGAGAAGCTGGATCAGGCTATAGTTGATACTGATAAGCTTAAGAGCCTTGAGCTCCTTGAGAGAAAGTTCCCTGATCAGTTCAAAAAGGACTATCCGAATGAAGATGAGAGAAAACAGATAAGAGATCAATTAAAGAAGTATAGGGATGAAGTCTTATTTAGGGCGCAACAGTTTGCAATTGAGCATAATTATATACCGCCGCAGCATTATTACCAAATACCGGATCCCATCAAGGAGAGCTTAAAGATGTATCCTGTTAAGGATGCGCTGGTTAACTACAAGAGCAAACTTGAGGTATATCTTAAAAAGCGTGAAGGTGGAAGAAGTTCTGATTTTGGTAATGACAGATATGATCATATGCTTGGACTTTATAAAGATATCAATGATAAACTTGCTGAGTATGCGGCACTTACCGGAGATACTTCTGTTATGCCTAAAGTAGCGGTATTAGGTGCAAATAAAAAGATTACTTTTAAAGATATGTTCATGAGCGAGAAGATTTATGCACGGAATATACCGCCGCATATCAGGACAACTATCACCAAGACAATTTCGCTTCAGGCAATGCAAAACGAGATTCAGCCTATGCAGCTGTATGATGCGCCGGCAAATAATAACAATAAGAAGGAAATCAATATTAATATTAATAAGATCGATATTGATAATGTAAAGGCTGAGCCTCTGATGGAAAACGATGGTAACGAGATCATTATTGACGAGCCGAAAAAATCCAAGGTCAACAAGACTAATGTAAACAAAATTATGAAGGAGCAGAACATCGTAATTAATCAAAAGATCATAGTGAACAGAGATAATAAGAAAAGCAACATTATCGAAAATGAAATTGTAAAGAAGCAGTGAAATCGCTATAATTGTAGTAAATACAATGTGGCGGAGGATAGGCTATGAATAATAGAGTTTTTCATGTTGATCACCAGATTTCGACTAAGAATGTTGAGGACTCTGTTACAGAGTGGACCAAGGTAGTAAAGTATGTCGATATCAATGGATACGACAGATTGTTCGGGGGAGAACTCATGAGCTGGATTGACCAGGTTGCGGGCACCGTTGCTCTAAGGCATGCGGGAACACCTGTGACCACCGCGGCAATCGACAACATGCAGTTCAAACAGGCTATCAATTTAAATGACATCGTGGTACTTATCGGAAGAATCACACATGTTGGAAGAACATCCATGGAAGTAAGGGTTGATACCTATGTTGAGGACCTGCGCACAGGTATGAGACATGTGGTAAACAGAGCATATCTTACAGAAGTATGTGTTGATGAGGACGGAAGACCTACGGTTGTTCCTTACGGATTAAATGTAAGAACTGAAAATGAGAGGGCAGAATGGCAGGGGGCTGAGAAGAGAATAGAGCTTAGAAAACAGAGAAGAAGAGAGGGCTTTTAAGTTATTTGTGGCTCTAAACTACTAACCGGAAAAGACGAGAAAAAGTGAGCACTATGGATGACTACGAAGAAAAATACCATAAGCAGAAAAGATTAACTGATCAGCTGATGCATGCTCTTGCAAAGGTTGCGGACGAGTGTGGTAATTATACCAAGGACCACTCTGAGAGGGTGGCGCTTTACTCTATGGAGATTGCAAGAAGGCTTGGCAAGAGTCGCGCAGAACAATACGAGATATATCAGATGGGACTTCTCCATGATATAGGAAAAATCGGAGTTCCTGACACGATTACCGGCAAAGCGGACAATCTGGCAGACAAAGAGTATGACATGATGAAGAGACACCCCATGATAGGGGCTAAGATCCTTCAGAACATCAATGAGCTTCCGGGACTTGCAGTGGGTGCAAGATGGCACCATGAAAGATATGATGGGCAGGGATATCCTGATGCTTTAGCAGGCGAGGATATCCCTGAGGAAGCAAGGATAATTGCAATTGCTGATGCCTATGATGCTATGAGTTCTCAGAGAAATTACTCAAGCGTCATGGGACAGCAATATGTAAGAACTGAGATCGAGAAGGGCAAGGGAACGCAGTTTGATCCTGTTATCGCTGATGTTCTCCTTGAAATGATCGATTCGGATGTAGACTATGTTATGAATTCGGAAACGTCTCTTCTTGTAATCCGTGAATTTTTTGAGATTCTCGATTGATGCTTTTTGAGGCTTTTGAACTTCATCTAAAATTGAAAAGTAAGGCACTTCGTGATATAGTTTAAGCGGTGCGCTTACTTTTTTTATTTGCAAAAAACACCTTTTTCAAAAAGGAAACTTTACATATATAAAGATAAGCAACTTAGAAAAAATAACATCTATTTTCAGGAGGTATTACGAATGAGTAAGAGTTTCGATGAAATCCTTGCAAAATTAAAGACTGCGAGCACTAAGAAGCTTGCTGTAGCATGTGCGCAGGATGAGCCTGTGCTTGAAGCAGTAAAGGCAGCAAAGGAGCGAGGTATCGCTGATGCTATCCTTGTTGGTGATAAGGATGAAATCGAGAGGATCGCCGGCGAGATGAATATGGATCTTTCTCAGTACGAGATCATTGACGAGAAGGATACAGTAGAAGCTGCAACCAAGGCTGTTTCACTTGTACACGACGGCAAGGCAGATATTTATATGAAGGGACAGCTTGATTCCAAGACATTCCTCAAGTCAGTTCTTAATAAGGAGGTTGGTCTTCGTACAGGACGTCCGCTTTCTCATGTATGCGTATTTGAGATTCCCGGCATTGATCGTCTTTTATTCCTTACAGACGTTGCTTTCATGCCCTATCCGACTCTTGAAGATAAGAAGGTTATCATTGAATATACAGTTAACGTAGCAAGAGCTTGCGGTGTAGAGTGTCCTAAGGTTGCTCCTCTTGCAGCTGTTGAAGTTGTTAACGACAAGATGCCTGTAACTGTTGAGGCAGCAGAGCTTACAAGACTTTGTGAAGAGGGTGAGATCAAGAACTGCATAGTTGATGGACCTCTTTCAATGGACCTTGCAATAGATCCCAGTGCTGCAGAGCACAAGGCAGGTGCTAAGGATCGTAAGATCGTCGGCGATGCTGATATTCTTCTTTTCCCTGATATCCACGCAGGAAACCTTACATACAAGACAATCGTTCGTCTTGCAACAGTTAAGAACGGTAACATCCTTACAGGTACAAAGGCACCCGTAATCCTTACATCACGTTCAGATTCTGTAGAAGTTAAGCTCAACTCAATCGCTCTTGCAGCAGTAGTAGCAGAGGATCAGAAAAAGGGTATCCTGTAAAGAAAATTGCGCCATTTAAAAGCAATAAAATAAAGAATAAAAGGAGAATGAGTCATGATTAAGAGTTTGATTATCAATCCCGGTTCTACATCTACAAAGCTTGGTATTTTTGAGGATGAAACCCTCATAAAGGAAGAGACTTTAAGACATAGCACAGAAGAAATCAGTCAGTATGCATCAATCACTGATCAGAAAGACTTCAGAAAAAATATTATCCTTGATTTTTTAAAGAACGAAAACATCGACATCAAATCATTTGATGTTATCGTAGGAAGAGGCGGACTGTTAAAACCTATTCCGGGCGGCACTTATGAGTGTACTGATGCTCTTATTGCAGATCTCAAGAAGGGTGTTCAGGGACAGCATGCAAGTAACCTGGGCGGTATCCTTGCAAGAGAGATCGGTGATGAGATCGGTGTTAGATCATTCATCGTTGACCCCGTTGTTGTTGATGAGCTTGAGCCCGTTGCAAGGATTTCAGGTATTCCTGAAATCGAGCGTGTATCTATCGACCACCCTCTTAACCAGAAGGCAGTTGCAAGAAGATATGCAAAAGAGCACGGTAAGAAGTATGAGGATGTAAATGTTATCGTTGTACACATGGGCGGCGGCACATCCTGCGGTGTTCACAAGAACGGCAAGATGATCGATGTATTTGCTGCACTTAACGGTGACGGAGCATTTTCACCTGAGAGAACAAACGGTGTTCCTGCACTTGCACTTGTAGATATGTGCTTCTCAGGAAAATATACATACGAAGAAATGAAGAAGAAGATTGTTGGCGGCGGTGGATTCAACGCTTATCTTGGAACCAACGATATGAGAACAGTTAACAAGATGTGCGATGAGGGAGACAAAAAGGCTCAGCTCGTACGTGATGCATTCATTTATCAGATCTGTAAGAACATTGGTGCATGTGCAACAGTCCTTAAGGGACAGGTTGATACCATCATCCTTACAGGTGGTATTGCTCATGGTAAGGTTATCACAGATGCGATCACAGAGAGAGTAGGCTTCATCGCTCCTGTAACAGTATATCCCGGTGAGGATGAGCTTCTTGCACTTGCACAGGGTGCGCTTCGCGTATTAAATGGCGAAGAAGAGGCTAAGAAGTACGAGTAATAAAGTTCAACAAGAACTATATAATGAGGAGTTTGGAAAATGTTTTGTAAAAATTGTGGAACACAGATAGAACCCGGAATAAGGTTCTGTCCTGCGTGCGGGGCTGCAGTTGAGAATAATGAAGCAGGTGCAAACACTAATCCGCAGGATCAGCCTATAGGCTTTAATCCCGGGAATAATGCTGCGCCGAATCCGTATGCTAATCAGGGCTATCAGAATAACCAGGGAGCATATCAGTATAATCAGGGAACCTATCAGAACAGTGGTTATCAGAGCGCTCCTTATTCAGGATATGTTGCTCCTATAACAGAGAGAAACATAGTTCTTGCCATTATTCTGTCATTTGTAACCTGCGGAATTTATTCGTTTTATTGGATTTATAAAATGAATGAGGAAGTAAATACCTTATCAGGGGAACAGTATGGAACAAACGGTATTTTGGTAATCCTTTTCTCTATTCTTACATGCGGTATTTATTCACTCTACTGGCTTTATAAGATGGGATCGAGATGCGATATCATCATGAATGATCCAAATGGCGGAAGAGGTGTGCTTTACCTTATTCTTAGCTTTATAGGTCTTAGCATTGTAAGTATGTGCCTTATCCAGGATACAATAAACAAAGCTGTCAGAAGATAACAGATATAAGGCCCGGTATAGAAAAAAGTATGAAAGTGTTTTTGGTGGAGGACGAGTTCGTCGTCAGAGAGGGAATAAAGAATAATATTGATTGGGAGTCACACGGCTACGAATTTTGCGGAGAAGCAGGAGATGGGGAAATTGCTTACTCCATGATACAAAAAACGAAGCCGGATATTGTGATAACCGATATTAAGATGCCGTTCATGGATGGTCTGACCTTAAGCCGTATGCTTAAGGCAGAGTTTCCGTGGATCGAGATCATCCTGCTAACGGGATATGAGGATTTTGAATTTGCCAAAGAGGCAATCAAGATCGGAGTATCCTGTTACCTCTCAAAGCCTATAAGCGGTGAAAACCTCATAAAAGAGGTGGACAGGATCGCTTTAAGGATTGAGGAGAAAAGACAGGAAAGAGAGCAGGCAAGACGTTACGAGCAGGAGATGGAGGAACGTCTTGAACTTGAAAAGAGAGAGTTTTTCGGTGATCTTATTACCGGAGGAAAAGGATTCTCGGAGCTTGTAGATCAGGCGAGGAAGCTTTCTATCGACATAACGGCAATGGAATACAATATTGTTCTTTTAAAGGTCTGGTCCACCAGGCATGATGCTTATGAATATTCGAACAGTGTAGTCGAGATTGAAAAAAGCATAAAAGAAGTTGCTGAAAAAGCAGGAGCAATATATTTTGACCTGAATGTCGAAGGTATTGCCCTGCTTTTTAGATTAGGCGATGAAGAATCTTTATATTCCAAAATTGAAAAATGCATAGACGAGATGAAGTCTGTTTTTGATAGATATCACCATATAAGATATTTCGGAGGCATAGGACAGACCGCCCACAGGATAACAGAGATACCAAAGAGCTTTGAGTGGGCAAGCCGTGCTTTTGCGCACATGTATCTGACTTCGGAAAACGGATTTTTATATGGCACGGAGGAAGGTCTTAATCCTGAAAATGAGGATGTTATTTTATCAGAGATCGATCCCAGACACATAGACAGGAAGCTGATAAAGGAATTCCTGAGAAGAGGCGAGGAATCGGAGACGGGATTTTTCGTGGACGAATTCTTAAACGGCATGGGAAAAGGAGCAATCCGTTCGACCATGATGAGACAGTATATCGCCATGGACATTTATTTTTGCGTGGCTGATTTTGCTGAAAACGAGCTCGGAATTGAAAGAGAGAGCAGAGAGGCTACTGTCGAGACGCCAACTCCGGAGATACTTGGAAGCGAAAACAGTACTATGGAGTACCTTGTAAGGATAATCAGCAGTGCTGTAGCACTAAGAAATGAAGGTGCAAGAGGACACTACCGCGATGTGGTAAACGAGGTGAAGGCATACATCGAAGAGAGGTATACAGAAGATGATCTGTCTCTGAACAGCCTCGCAGCTCACGTTAATTTTTCGCCCAATCATTTAAGTGCTGTGTTCAAGCAGCAGACAGGGCAGCCGTTTATCAAATATCTTACGGATTACCGCATGAATATGGCCAAGGAGCTTCTTAGCACGACCTCGAAAAAAAGTAATGAAATTGGATTCATGGTTGGATACAAGGATCCGCACTATTTTTCGTATCTGTTCAAGAAAACTCAGGGTATGACACCAACCCAGTACAGAAATGGTGAGACTTCGGAGGCGTCCTTATGATAGGGAAAAATAGAGAAGGTGCCAGAAACCACCTTGCCAATCAGATTCGTTTGACATATCTGTTTCTTTTGTTGCCAAATATCATTTTCATGGCTTATGCGTTCCACAATCTGTGGACGATCAATGCAAGATATAACGAGATGCTGAACTCAGTTGTGACCGCAAGTGAGTTCAGCCTTGATTTCAAAGAAGATTTCGACTATGAGACATATCTTCTCATAGTCGGAAACGTATCCCCCGGCGATTCCAAGCTTATGAGCATGCTCACCGAGGCAAAAAGTGTAGTAGAGAGTCTTAAGGACTACACTGATGAAGGGGAGAATAAAAAGCGTCTCGATAGCGCTGAGCAGTATCTATCCAATCTGGAAGTTTATATTTCACGAATAGCAGATAATCTGAAATACGAGGACAGGTATGAAGACAATATTGAGATTTGGGAAAATGATGTCCAGATAGTCACTTCGCTTGTTCAGGAGACGATAAACGAATACATATATTATGAAAACAGGCAGCTTCAGACTGCGCTTAAGGAAAACAGGGACTTTTTCCTGGATATACTTGAGATATCAACGGCTATCTTCGTCCTTATAATATTAAGTATCATAATTGTCTCCTATGTAGGTCCCATGTGGATCACAAAGCCTATAGAAGAGAGGGTCGAGAGTGAGCAGAAAAAGCTGAGGAAGGCGGAATTTGAAGTTCTGCAGGCACAGATAAATCCTCACTTTTTATATAATACCCTTGATGCTATCGTGTGGTCGGCAGAGGCAGGAAACCAGAAACAGGTAGTAAAGATGGTCGGCTCATTATCTGACTTTTTCAGGACATCCCTTAATAAGGGAAAAGAGATCGTCACGATAAAGGAGGAGCTTCAGCATGTAAGGAGCTACCTTGAGATCCAGCAGATAAGATATATGGATATTCTAAGCTATGACATAGATGTGGCTGAGGAGATCTTTGGATATGTGATCCCCAAGATAACGATCCAGCCAATTGTGGAGAATGCGCTCTACCATGGCATAAAGAATAAGCGCGGCGGCGGCAAGATCCTGGTGACAGGTCGTGACATAGGAAATTACATCTATATTTCCGTAAAGGATAACGGTATAGGCATAGAAGAAAAGCGGCTTGCCGAGATACGGGACAGTCTTGAAAAAGATAACCTGACAGATGGGCAGGTCTATGGTCTGTACAATGTCAATGAGAGAATAAAACTTGAATTTGGTGATGAATACGGACTTTCCATAGAGAGTATGTATGGTGAATATACTGCGGTAAATATAAAGCTCCCGAAAATCTTAACCGAAATCGTAAAAAATTGAACCAAAATAAAAATATAATAAAAAAGTGAACTTTATTAATTTTTTATTCCATGTTTTTTTCCTCTTTATGAAATTAAAATTAAGACTATCAGAGGAATGGTCTTCTGATACAACAACTTTTCAATCGGAGGGAAAAAGTTATGAGAAAGAAAGTATTGTCAGTACTTATGGCATCTGTAATGGCGTTTAGCCTTGCAGCATGTGGCGGCGGAGCAGCTGATACAACTACAGAGACTCCCGCAGCAGAGGAAGAAACAGAAGCAGAAGAGCCTGCAGCAGAAGAGACAACAGAAGAAGCTGCAGAAGAAACAACAGAAGAAACAACAGAAGATGCAACAGATGATACAGCAGCTTCAGGCGAGCTTATCAAGGTTGGTATTATCAATAACGATCCTAACGAGTCCGGCTATCGTACAGCTAACGATAACGACTTAAAGGCAATGTTTACAAAAGAGAACGGATATGATGCTTCATTTGCATACAGCTTAAAGAATGATGAGCAGATCGCAGCAGCTCAGACATTCATCCAGGATGAAGTTGATTACCTTCTTCTTTCAGCAGCTGATACAGCAGGCTGGGATTCAGTTCTTCAGGATGCTCAGGCAGCAGGCGTAAAGGTTATCCTCTTTGACCGTACAATCGATGCAGATGAGAGCCTCTATGAAGCTTCTATCGTATCTGATATGGCAAAAGAAGGTCAGACAGCAGTTGATTGGCTTGCAGGTCAGGGACTTGATGAGTACAACGTAATCCATATCCAGGGTGTTATGGGTAGTGCAGCTCAGCAGGGACGTTCCGGAGCACTTGATGACAAGGTTGCTGCAGAAGACAACTGGAACATCGTTACCCAGCAGACAGCTGAGTGGAACGCAGAGAAAGCACAGCAGATCGTACAGTCTGTAATCGATGCCGGAACACCTTTCAACGTAATCTATGCTGAGAACGACGATATGGCTAAGGGTGCTGTAGCAGCACTTGACGCAGCAGGTATCTCACACGGTGTTGGCAAAGACGTTATCGTAATGGGCTTTGACTGCAACAAGTGGGCACTTGAAGAGCTCCTTGCTCAGAACTGGAACTATGATGGACAGTGCAATCCTTTCCAGTCAAGCTACATCGATGAGATCATCAAGACTCTTGAGAGCGGTGGCACACTTTCAGAGAAGACTATCATCATGGATGAGAAGGGCTTTGATGCTGAGACAATCACACAGGAAGACGTTGACAACTACGGAATCTGATAAACGTGATCGGGCGGAAATATCCGCATAACTAAAACCCAAGTACACTTTAATAAGTTATTATGGAGCGCGGTGCGGCGAAATCCGCATCGCGCTTCAAGTTTTTAAGGAAGAAAGAGGTATAATCGTTGGATGAGAAAAAAGTGCTTGAAATGAAAGGCATAGATAAGACTTTTCCAAATGTTCGTGCTCTTCGTAATGTTGATTTTTCTCTTTGCGAAGGAGAAATTCATGCACTTATGGGGGAAAACGGAGCAGGAAAATCTACACTTATTAAAGTCCTTACAGGTGTTTACACCAAAGATGCAGGGACGATAACTTTAAAAGGCAAGGGAGAAGTACAGATACATTCTCCGCAGGATGCACAGAAACTGGGAATCAGTACTGTGTATCAGGAAATAACCCTTTGTCCTAATCTGACTGTTGCAGAAAATATGTACATAGGCAGAACAGAGGGAGCACTTACAAATTGGAAAAAAATAAATGAAGCAGCTGATAAGCTTCTTAAATCATTGGAAATTCCTGCTACGGCAACGCAGCAGCTCTCTAACTGCTCTATAGCAGTTCAGCAGATGGTTGCGATCGCCAGGGCAGTTGATATGGATTGTAAAGTTCTGATACTTGATGAGCCTACTTCTTCTTTGGATGAACAGGAAGTTGAGAAGCTCTTCGGACTAATGCGAGACCTTAAAAAACGTGGTGTCGGAATAATATTCGTAACTCATTTCCTTGATCAGGTATACGAGGTTTGCGACAAGATAACGGTTTTGAGAGATGGCGGACTTGTTGGAGAGTATGAGATAAAAGACCTTCCCAGAGTCCAGCTCGTTGCCAAGATGCTTGGTAAGGAACTTGATGACCTCTCAGATATCAAGGGCGAAGGCGGAACCTATGAAGGAAAAGACAAAGATGAAAAGATATTTGAAGCAAAAGACCTTCAGAGTAACGCAGGAATAAAGCCTTTTGATTTCTATATCAAAAAGGGTGAAGTCAATGGATTTACAGGACTTCTCGGTTCCGGACGAAGCGAGTGCGTAAGAGCAATCTTTGGAGCAGACAGAGTAATAAACGGAACCGTTAAAATGCATGGAAAGAGCGTAAAGATAAACAAGCCTCTCGATGCTATGAAGAACGGCATTGCATATCTTCCCGAGGACAGAAAAAAGGATGGAATCATCCAGGATCTGTCAGTAAGAGAAAATATTGTTATGGCGCTTCAGGTTCTTACCGGCTTCTTTAAGCCCTTCTCCAAGGCGCAGCAGTATGCTTTTGCAGATGAATATATTAAGAAACTCAACATTAAGACAGCATCGGCTGATACACCTATTAAGTCACTGTCAGGTGGTAATCAGCAGAAGGTAATTCTTGCCAGATGGCTTCTTATGCATCCTGAATATCTGATCCTCGACGAGCCTACAAGAGGTATCGACGTAGGAACCAAGGTGGATATCCAGAAGCTTGTTTTGGAGCTTGCCAAGGAAGGAATGAGCGTAACCTTCATATCTTCTGAGACAGACGAGATGCTTAGAACATGTTCAAGACTTGTCGTTATGAGAGACAGGAAGGTAGTAGGAGAGCTGTCAGGCGAGGATCTTACACAGAATAAGATAATGAGTACGATTGCAGGGGAGAGTAAGTCATGAGTAAGACAGATAAAAATGAAATGAGTTTTGTAAAAAAGCTCGTCAGTAATCAGCTTTTTATACCGATCATGGCACTTCTCTTGCTGGCGGTTATAAATCTGATAAACGATCCCGGATTTTTCAAGATAACTCTGGGAACAAATAATGCAGGTAATCCTGTTTTGTCAGGATACCTTATAACGATACTTGATTATGGCTCAGAGCTTGGTATTCTGGCCATCGGTATGACACTTGTAACGGCTGCTTCAGGCGGACAGGATATTTCGGTAGGTGCAACGATAGCGATTGCGGGATCTGCAATGCTGAGAGTTCTCTGCGGAGGAAATTCAAGACCTACAGAAATCCAGGCACCTATCATAGTTGCATTCCTTGTTGCATGTGTTGTAGGTATGCTTTGCGGAGCTTTTAACGGAATGCTGGTTGCAATCTTTAAGATACAGCCCATGATCGCGACACTTATTCTTTTTACAGCGGGCCGTTCGATTGCAGCCTGGATCAACAACAACGAACTTCCTATAGTTCCTGATCCAAAGTTTGCTTATTTTGGAAGCTTTATACCGGGAATCCCGATTCCCACAACGGTTTTCATAGTTATTGCCTGCGTAATAGTAATTGCTGTTGTGCTTAAGTTCACAAACCTGGGTCTTTACACACAGGCAGTTGGTATCAATGAAAACTCATCAAGACTAAACGGTATCAATCCGACATTTATCAAGTTCCTTTCTTTTGTAATACTTGGTCTTTGCGTAGCGGTTGCAGCACTTATCAAGGTAAGCCGCCTCTCTACCATCAACTACTCTGTCATTGCAAAAGATATTGAGATGGATGCCATCCTTGCGGTTGCACTTGGAGGAAATGCTCTTTCAGGCGGTAAATTCAACATGTGGGCATCAATCCTTGGAGCTTACGTAATTCAGTTCCTTACAACAACTCTTTATAAATTCAATGTATCATCAGATGCACTTGCAGCTTATAAGGCAGTTGTAGTTATACTTCTTGTTGTTTTCTCTGCACCCACAGTAAGAGATTACATGTCACAGCTGTCCAGGAAGTTTACAAATTCAAAAAAGGAGGTGGCATAAATGAGCCGTGACAAAAAAGGTATCTTTGACAAGATGAATGATACTAATCTCCTCCTTACAATTACGATAGTAATATTCTTCCTTATGTATCTGGGAGCTGTTATTTTTCAGGGAGGCGGATTTACCAAGCCTCAGATGTTTTTCAACATACTAAACTCAAATGCAGCGCTGATAATTACAGCCTGCGGAATGAGCGTTGTAATGATAACCGGCGGGATCGATATCTCAGTCGGCGGCGTTGTGGCACTGGTTTCTATGTGCTGCGCTGTATATCTTGATAAGCACAACGGAAGCATAATAGGTTCTGTTTTCATAGCAATAGGAATTGGTATTCTCTACGGACTAATTCAGGGCTTTTTGGTAGCATATCTTGATATCCAGCCCTTTATCGTATCCCTTGCCGGAATGTTCTTTGCAAGAGGTATGACAACTATCGTTAATACCGCACCTTTTAATGTGGCAAACGAGCAGTTCAATGCCCTTAAGCTTACAAGAATCTATGTGCCGGGAATGGGAACTACTAATAAAAAAGGTATCTACGTTCCTGCATACGTTGAGATCGGAGTTATAGTAGCACTTCTTATAGTTATACTTTTGTTCGTTGTGCTTCGCTGGACAAAGGTAGGTAGAAACTTCTACGCAGTAGGCGGCAATAAACAGAGTGCTCTTATGCTCGGTATAAATGTTAAGAGGACAAAGTTCTACTCACATATGATCTGCAGCACTCTTGCAGGCATCGGAGGATATGTATATTTCCTTCATGTTGGATCCGGTTCTGCAAGTCATGCCATGGGAATGGAAATGAATGCTATCGCTTCATCCATCATTGGTGGTACAATGCTTACAGGCGGTGTAGGAAATATTATAGGAACATTCTTTGGGGTGCTTTCACTTAGCACAATACAGAATATTGTTTCATCCGCAGGTCTTGACCAGGCTTGGTGGACAGGTATAACAATTGCAGCAATGCTCTGTATTTTCCTTCTTATTCAGAGCGTGGTCATGGCACAGAAAAAGAAGGCATTAAAGAACTGATCAGGGTGACAACATGAATAATTACGCCAAAAAGGCGACTATACTGCTCCTGCTCTTGGCTCTTGTGGCCGGTTGCGGGAGCAGTCGGTTTAAAGAAGAAAAAACAGAAGATGAAGAGGCGGTATCGGAAGACCTCATAAATGTTGGGTTTTCGCAGCTTGGTGCAGAATCTGACTGGAGAAATACCAATACGATATCAATGCAGGAAGCTTTTACTGCCGAAAAGGGATATAACTTAATTTATAAGAACGGTCAGCAGAAGCAGACCAACCAGATCACAGCTATAAGGACTTTTATCCAGCAGGGAGTTGATTACATTGTTCTTGCTCCTGTTACGGAGAGCGGCTGGGATACAGTTCTTGGCGAAGTAAAGGAAGCAGGGATACCTGTCATATTGGTTGACAGGCGGGTTGACTCTTCCGACAAGACCTTATTTGCAAGCTGGGTTGGCTCCGATTTTGAGCTGGAAGGCAGGAAGATGGCTGCCTGGATCAAGGAGTACACTGAGAGCAAAAACATAGATCCGGCTGATCTACATATAGTAAATATCCAGGGAACACTTGGGTCAACGGCCCAGATAGGAAGAACCAGAGCACTTGCCAATGCTGCAAGAGAAAACGGCTGGGATCTTATGGCAGAGGTTTCCGGAGAATTTACGGAGAATAAGGGAAGAGAAGTTATGGCAGCTCTTCTTAAGAGATTTAACAATATCAATGTAGTGTATTGCGAAAACGACAATGAGGCCATAGGTGCGATCGACGCAATAGAAAGTGCCGGAGGCAAGGTCGGAAGCAATATTCAAAAGGGCGAGATCATGGTGGTTTCTTTTGATGGAGTAAATGAAAAGTCCATCGAATATGCAAAAGAAGGGAAAATATCCTGCATTGCAGAGTGTAACCCCCTTCACGGACCAAGGGTAAAGGCGCTTATCGAGATGCTCGAGCGCGGAGAGACACCTGATAAGTACAACTATGTTGATGAAAAAATGTATAGTTCTATTTCAGAAGTGGACAAAATAATAGTTGACGGAAAAGATTACTATATAAACGAACCTGTTTCAATGGAAGAGCTGGTGAAAAAATAGGGTAGTTGATAATATGCGGGTAATTTGCTAAAATGTCATTTGTGGTTTTGTCTTTAATTGAGTATCAGGGGGCGAAATGCTCCCTTTTTTATGCACAGTTTGTGCAATGAAATAAAAACGGATGGAGTAATATCAAATGGGAATTATTGATAAGATTATTGGTACGCACAGCGAGCGCGAACTCAAGAGAATTCAGGGTACAGTAGACAAGATTGAGAGTCTTCAGCCTGAAATGAAAAAGCTTACCGATGATGAATTAAAGGGTAAGACTGAGGAATTTAAGAAGAGACTTGAGAGTGGAGAGACACTCGATGATATCCTTCCTGAGGCTTATGCAACTGTAAGAGAAGCGGCTTGCAGAGTACTTGGTATGGAGCACTTCAGAGTTCAGCTGATCGGTGGTGTTATTCTTCACCAGGGAAGAATTGCAGAGATGCGTACCGGTGAAGGTAAGACACTTGTTGCAACCCTTCCTTCTTATCTTGATGCACTTGCAGGCAAGGGTGTTCACGTCGTTACTGTAAACGATTACCTTGCTAAGCGTGATGCTGAGTGGATGGGTAAGGTTCATGAATTTTTGGGACTTACCGTTGGTGTCGTACTTAACAGTATGACAAGCGAGGAGAGAAAAGAAGCTTACGCTTGTGACATCACTTATGTTACAAACAACGAGCTCGGATTTGACTATCTTCGTGACAACATGGCTATCTACAAGGAGCAGTGTGTACTGCGTGGTCTTAATTATGCCATCATCGATGAGATTGACTCCATCCTCATTGATGAAGCAAGAACACCGCTTATTATTTCAGGTCAGAGTGACAAGTCAACTAAGCTCTATGAAGCATGCGACATTCTTGCAAAGCAGATGACAAGAGGTGAAGACCTCGATGAATATACCAAGATGGATGCCATCATGGGTATTGAGCAGGAAGAAACAGGAGACTTTATCGTAAACGAGAAGGACAAGATCGTAAACCTTACAGCACAGGGTGTTTCCAAGGTTGAGAACTTCTTCCGTATCGATAACCTTGCAGATCCTGAAAACCTTGAGATCCAGCATAATATCATCCTTGCACTCCGTGCAAACAACCTTATGCAGAAGGATCATGATTATATCGTAAAAGACGATGAAGTTCTTATCGTTGATGAGTTTACCGGACGTGTAATGCCCGGAAGACGTTATTCAGACGGCCTTCATCAGGCTATAGAAGCAAAAGAGCATGTAAAGGTTAAGAGAGAATCCAAGACCCTTGCTACCATTACCTTCCAGAACTTCTTCAACAAGTTCGAGAAGAAGTGCGGTATGACAGGTACTGCTCTTACAGAGGAAAGAGAATTCCGTGATATCTACGGAATGGACGTTATAGAGATTCCTACAAATAAACCGGTTATCCGTATAGATCATCAGGATGCGGTTTACAAGACTAAAAAGGAAAAGTTAAACGCAGTTGCCGATGCAGTTCAGAAGGCACATGAGAAGGGACAGCCTGTACTTGTAGGTACCATCACTATCGAGTCTTCAGAGGAAGTAAGTAAGCTCCTTAAGAAGAGAGGTATCCCTCACAACGTACTTAATGCCAAGTTCCATGAGATGGAAGCACAGATAGTCGCTGAGGCAGGTAAACACGGCGCCGTTACGATCGCTACAAACATGGCAGGTCGTGGTACCGATATCAAGCTTGATGATGAGGCTCTTCAGGCAGGCGGACTTAAGATCATAGGTACAGAACGTCACGAGAGTAGACGTATTGATAACCAGCTGCGTGGTCGTGCAGGTCGTCAGGGAGATCCCGGTGAATCCAAGTTCTATCTTTCACTTGAGGACAACCTTCTTAGACTGTTTGGATCAGAGAGACTTATCTCAATGTTCAATTCACTTGGTATTCCGGAAGGGCAGGAAATTGAGCATAAGGCATTATCAAAAGCTATTGAATCAGCTCAGAAGAAGATTGAGGATAACAACTATGGTATCCGTAAGAACCTTCTTGAGTATGACCAGGTTAATAATGAGCAGAGAGAGATCATCTATGATGAGCGTAGACGTGTTCTTAACGGAGACAGCATGCGCGATACAGTATACAAGATGATCACAGATATTGTTGAGGAATCAGTTGAGACAGTTGTTGGTGAAGTTACTGATTCTGATGAGTGGAACTTAAATGAGCTCAATGAGCTTCTTCTTCCTACTATTCCGCTTAAGAAGATCAACCGCGGACGTATAACCAAGCTTACTAAGAACGGACTTGTTCAGCAGCTCAAGGAAGAGGCTGTTAAGCTCTATGAAGAGAAGGAAGCTGAGTTCCCTGAACCCGAGACTATCCGTGAGATAGAGCGAGTTATCCTTCTTAAGGTTATCGACAGAAAGTGGATGGATCATATCGATGATATGGATCAGCTCCGCCAGGGTATCGGTCTTCAGGCATTTGCACAAAGAGATCCTAAGATTGAGTACAAGCTTGCAGGATATGAGATGTTCGATGAAATGACACGCAACATCAAGGAAGAGACAGTAAGACTTCTTTTCCATGTTCATATCGAGGAGAAGGTAGAGCGTGAGCAGGTTGCCAAGGTAACAGGTACCAACAAGGATGATTCTGTTGCAAAAGAACCCGTAAAGCGTATGGAATCCAAGGTTTATCCCAACGATCCCTGCCCGTGCGGAAGTGGTAAGAAGTACAAGAACTGCCACGGAAGAATGCAGTAAAAATTGTTTATGTAATTATTGATGGGGATGCAGAGCAGATATGCTCTGCATTCTTTGAGAGATGTAGAAAGGTTGAAAAATGGTAATACTTGATCAGATGAAGGTTGAACTGAGTAATCTTCGTGGAACACTTGACGAAGTAACTGGTTCACTTGACCTTGATTCCAAAAAAAAGATGATTGAAGAGTTGTCCCGAGAGATGGAAGAGCCCAACTTCTGGGATGATGCTGAGAAGGCTAACAAAAAGACCAGAAACTTAAAGAACATGCAGGATCTTGTAGCTCAGGTTGAGGGTCTTCACAAGCAGTATGATGATATTATGGATCTCATTGATCTGCAGAACGCAGAGGGTGTGGATGATGACGACATGGCTGCCGAGATCAGAGAAGAGCTTGATAGCTTTGAAAATCTTCTTGAGGAGATCAGGATCAACAATCTTCTTAGTGGAGAATATGACAGCTGCAATGCAATCCTCAGACTTGCTGCAGGCGCAGGCGGAACAGAGGCTTGCGACTGGTGTAATATGCTGTATCGTATGTATACCAGATGGGCTGAGAGAAAAGGCTTCAAGATCGAAGTTCTCGATATCCTTGACGGTGATGAAGCAGGTCTTAAGTATGTACAGTTCCAGATCGATGGTACAAATGCTTACGGTCTTCTCAAATCTGAGAAGGGTGTACACAGACTTGTCAGGATCAGTCCCTTCAATGCTCAGGGTAAGAGACAGACATCATTCGTTTCACTTGATGTTATGCCTGATATAGAAGAGGATCTCGATGTTGAGATCAATCCTGAAGACCTCAGAATTGATACATATCGTTCAAGTGGTGCCGGTGGACAGCACATCAACAAGACTTCCTCCGCTATCCGTATTACTCACCTTCCTACAAATATAGTAGTTACCTGTCAGAACGAGAGATCTCAGTTCCAGAATAAGGACAAGGCTATGCAGATGCTGAAGGCAAAGCTCTACATGTTAAAGCTTGAAGAGCAGCAGGCAAAGATCGATGGTATCAGAGGTGAGGTTAAGGATATCGCCTGGGGTAACCAGATTCGTTCTTATGTCCTTCAGCCCTACACAATGGTCAATGACACAAGAACAGGTGAGAAGAGCTCCAATGCTGACGCTGTTCTTGACGGTGATCTTGATCCTTTCATCAATGCATATCTTAAGTGGCTCGCAACAGGCGGAAAACCTGTAGGCGATACCGAAGAAGAATAAGATATAAACTTAAATTTTTAATATATAACCGACAAACGATCAACCCCCGGAAGTAGCTATCGCGACTTCCGGGGGTTGATTATCGCATAATCAGTAGGGAACGTGCCAGTTGCGGGCTTCTTTTTCGTAGTCCTCGGCCTGTTCGAGATTACCGAGTTCTCTGTAACATTCAGAGAGTTTCATAAGGGTTACATCCCCTCCGATGTGGATATTAAGGATGGGAGATGATTCATATACTGCGTTGTAGTACCAGACGATAGCTTCATCCAGATCGCCTATGTTGCGGTAGTAATTTCCGAGCTCATAGCACATTTCGCTTGAGGGAATAGTAGTGAGGTCCTTTAAGGAATATTTAAGAAGTGCCTCAGTATTTCTCTCAATGACGGCTATATGAGCCAGAACGCAGCTAGCTTCCTTTATCTCATCGAGAGTTCTTCCGGTATCGACTATAGACTCCTCGAAGAATTTTTTTGCGAGCATGAAATCTTCATCACTGCCAACAAGGTACAATTCTCTTGCATAGAGATTATGAAGCCTCTTGGATATATATTCACCGCGTGTAATAGAGCATCTGAATGCTGTCAGATCACGTTCTCCATGTTCCTCTGTAGGATTGTGGATTATCTCAACGTCACTGTTACATACGGTTGGATCAAGCCTTACAGTTTCATGTATAGGATCTTCCCAGACAAAGCTGCGGACTCTTCTAAAGAGTTTGGGACGAAGCTCTCTGTCGTAGTTGTATACTGTATTGTGACTTAGCTGATTACAGTAGTACATTTGAACAACATCGATATCGAGCTCATCGATATCAATTTTCAGTTGCTTGAACCTTTTCTGATTTTCCTCGTCGATAGTTTCATCAGCATCTGCTGCGTAGATGAAGTCGCAGGTTGCCTGCTGAAATGAGAAATTCCTGGCATCGGAAAAATTGCCGGTCCATTCATACTCAAATACCTTTGCGCCAAAGGATTTTGCTATCTCCACAGTTTTATCGGTAGAGCCTGTATCAACGATGATCATCTCATCAACCAGATCTTTGAGACAGTCAAGGCAGGTTTTTAGCTTATCCTCCTCGTTTTTTACTATCATACATAGACTTACTGTAACCATAGCCATACCCCTCATTTATGGTAAATTAATCGCTAATATTACATATTTATGTTACCTAAAAACCGTAACAGTGTCAAACTATCAAAGTGCTCATTTAGTGGTTTATCCACTTCGTATATTCTTTTTTGAATTCTTCTATGTTCATGGAATCATCATGGATCTTACAGTGCTTGTAACGCTGGGTAGCCATACCGTAGGAAGCATATTCGCCCTCAAATTCATTAAGCTTTGACATGACGTAACCTTCACCCGGCATTATCGATATGGGAAGGATTATGCTATGTTCAAGGAGCAGGGCTTCAGCGTTGGCATAACATTCAAAGCGCTTTTCCAGATCGTCAGTGATATTAGAAGCTATATTAACCGTACTAGCCCACTCATCCCGAACGGACAATACAGAACTATCCTTGCACAGGTGCCAGAACATGTACTCGCCGTCATCCATGAATGGCTCGGTCCAGGTGTGAGGATCTTCATAATCAGCTCCCCATCTGCATTTCATAAGAGCATATTTTCCGCTTCGCCTTGCGGGTAACAGATATCCTGTGTCGCCACCTACAACGGGGAATACGTCAACAAAATCTTTGCCAAGACAATTCTCTATCATTTCTTCGAGGAGGAGAGCTTCCTTTGTCCATCCATCGATCAGAGGATTATATGGCATGAAAATCTTGATGGGGAAAGTCACGCCTGCCTGTTCAAGCTCTTTTCGTGCTGTATCCGCGTATTTTTGTGCTGAAATGGTACTGTAAGAATCCTCATAATTGAATTTGTTGAGTGCACCAAAAGTTGTATAGTCCTTTCCATCAAGAGAAATAGCTCCCTTTGGAGTAAAGACATGATTTATGAGTGAATCCGGATTGAATGGCTCATAGATAGATGCGATCTTTGTCTTGTTGATGGATGAAATTATAGCCTTTCTGAAATTCTCATTTACAACTGCCTTCTCCCAGTTTTCGGGCTCATATTCCTCGTCGAACTGCGGATAGAAATTGAACGCATAAAAATATGAGAAGGACAGATCCGGCCTTGAAGGATGGATCTCATTTGCGTAGGTTTCATCTTTTAAGTATTCTGTAAGTTTTTGCGGGCTTACCGTGGCTTTGTCGATCGCTCCTTCCATATATCTTTCGATGCTTACAGAGTTTGCATCTTTGTCATATCTGTTCTCTATACGCTCGATGTGGACATTGTCTGCATCATAGTAGGTTGGATTTTTAACAAGAACCTGTTTTTCCAAAGGTTTAAAATAATAAAGTATGTAAGCTCCGTTGTAGAGGATGTTTGTATTATCCTTGGCAAACATTGTACCTACTTCGTCCAGATATTTACGGCAGATGGGCAGATATGAAGTGTAGGATAAGACACTTGGGAAAAATGGGCAGGGTTTATCAAGCTCGTATACAACCGTTCTTTTATCAGGTGCTTTTACGCCGATGTCTTCCGGCTTTACCTCGGGAACCGGGGCATCGAACGATTCGGGAGATAGAAGATATGTGGTGTAGTCATAGTACTCCTGCGCGTTTTTTACTACTGATCCGGTGGAATACATGTATTGACTGTCTGAATTGTTGGCATAGTTATTGACGTACTGACCGGCACATACAAAATCATCAGCAGTAACGTAGGCATAGAAATTGCCTTCATAGTCAACCCACTTGGCATCGTCTCTTAAGTGGAATGTCCATTCTGTCATATCTTCGTTGGACTCCCAGCTCTCAGCCAGACCTGGGATGATATTTCCGTATTGATCGTAATCGACAAGGGCTTCTATGGTGTTTGAACATATTGCGGTGTCGATCGTTGAAATTGTCTTAAGGTAATTTAGCTCGGAAGCTTCTGATGAGTAGAGAGTTCTGAAAGTTGTGGCATCAGGACTCAGATAATCCCCTATTATGTGGTTTTCCAGATCGGGAAGCCTGCTGCAACCACAAACGGCAAGAGATACAATGAGTAAAGGAACGAAAAAAATATTACGTTTGTTCTTCATCCGCGCATCTCCTTCCCGATAGATTCGTAGTATTTGCGTTTGTCTTCATACATTTCTGCTTCTGCTTCTTTTATGACTGTCAAAAGCTTCTTATCAGGTGTGGCCATGGCAAGACCAACTGCTACGTGATATCCGGCAGCTATGACCTTTTCCGAGACGGTATCAAGGTCATGTCTTACCGTGTTTTCATCGCGGTCGTAGCGGAATGCCACAAACTCATCGCCGCCAATCCTGTAGGTGTTGCTCTCTCCATACTCTTCGGAAATTATCGTAGCAATGGTTTTGAGCATATTGTCACCTGCAAGGTGACCCTGCGAGTTGTTTATATCGTGAAGACCATTGACGTCAAAGTATATGCATGCAAGACCGTCAGTTCCCTGTTGCAGGTGCTGGCAGAAGTATTCGTAGCGGTTGCGATTCTGAAGACCTGTGAGGGCATCCATGTTGGCACGTCTCTCTATACCTATAAGTGAACCTGTTGTTATGCGCAGCACATAAAGGAAATAAATGATAAGGGCAATCGCGCCAAATGTAAGGAAACCAAACAGGCTTACCTGAATGGGCTGAACTTCTGCGTAAACATATTCCTCGGGAACGCTGACTACCATTTCCCAATTTGCGATATTCATGGGAAGAAAACAGAAGTACATGACTTTATCCGAAACGGTGTCATGTCCTATTGCATAGCCGCTTCTTCCTGAAAGGATCGCGTTTTCAAAAGTATCGGAGACGCTGATATCCGACACGCGGATTCCTGCATTTTCGAGAGTTGTGCCTGTTCTGTTTGAACTGTCTATAAGGAAAAGACCTGTATCGCGTTCTATAACTGAAACTATCGCATGCCCATCGTAGATTTCGGGGACCCAGGCACGTACAATGTCCTCGGGAGTAGTTGTTCCGTACAGGAAGGCGACGGTTTCTTCATTCCTTCTTATAGGGACAAAGTTTCTAAGGTCGTAGACATTTTCTTTTTCCAGATCCTTAAGGAGTGAGGATATATGCTCACCCTTAAGTTTTACATCCTCGAAATCAAGGACACCTGTGGAATCGAGATCCAGACCGTTTATACGTATTACCTTGTTGTTGGAATTGAGTATGGCAACATCAGATATCTGCGAGTTCATATCGTAGATATTAAGATATGTATTTACCTCAAGTGAGTGAAGTGAATCGTTGGAGGACGAGATGATATTGGCTATCATTCTTAGCATATTCCGCTCTGTCCTGAACTGACCCTCTATAGCCTCTATGGCCTCGGTGGAAGCAATTTTTAGCTCAGAGTAGCTTTGGGTCCTCATATAAGAGCGCACGCTTATTACATAGATAATAGAAGCTATTACAATGACTACCATCATTACAATAGTTGCTACGAGACTACGTGTCTTAAATTGTTCCTGCGCCTTTTTCCACATAATATGCAAAGCCTCGAAGAAACGTTAATCCGACAATTAATTATATCATCGGCAAAACAGCAAAATATTAAAAAAGTCTAGTCTTTAAAGGAAAAAAGACTAAAAAAGAATAAACAATACACACTCTTTTCTGTTATACTTTCAATAAAAATATGTCTTGGTTTTACTTTTGAACAAAGGTGGGGATAATGAGTAAACGCGGCATTATGCGGATAAGGACGGCTCTTTTTTTATCGGCCATTGCACTATGCGTGCAGGGGCTTGCTATTACGGGATGTAATAGCACTAAAAAGAGCAGCGATGAGATAAATGGCGAATGGGAAACAAACGGTAGTTTTTTAAGGGAATCGATCAAAACACAGGCAAACATAACTGAACCTGAGATCAACCCGGATTATTCACTTAGCGTACCTACATTCATAGATAAAATAGATGATAACTGGTTTATAGTTGATTGCTACCACAACAGGATAATTTACAATGATAACCTGGATGATTCACTGGATAAGTTTAAGGTACTTACAAGTGATGTATCATTTCCGCATACCATGGCAAGTGATGGAAGGGTTATACTTGTGGATGATACTGAGAATAACAGGGTTCTGATTTTTGAGAAAAAGGAAGGCGTATATGTAAATACGCAGCTTTTTGAAGATGTAGGTCAAAGACCTCACTACACGGTCTATGATGAGAATGACAAGGCTTTTTATGTGTGGAGTTCAACATCGGGAGAACTGTATGTTTTCAGAAGACATGAGGATGAAAGCACGGTTTATCTTACGGAAATAAGGAGTATAGCTGAGCTTTCGGGAACATATATCAGATCATTTTATATAGATGGAGATGATATATATTTTGTGTCAGGAATAACGCCGCAGGGCACATCTTCAGGTGTGATCAGGTGCGATAAGAAAACGCTTGAAGTCAAGGAAAGATATGCCGTTCCCGATGAACTTGCCGGGATGGCAGATATGATATATGAAAACGGGTACTATTTCATTACCGTTTCAACTGATTCTGCAGGAAGTCAGGATACTGCGACAATGATAAGAACATCTGACCTTAAGGGCTTAAAGGATGGAAATTATGAGGAAATCTATTCGAAGTACTTTATAGGCGGGGGAACTCCCTATAATATGTTTAAGGTAGAAGACAGATTTTACCTGACAGAGCACAGACTTCCCGGGCATTCTATATGGGAATATGCGATTGATGAAAACGGCGATATACAGGACGTCGTACCGGTTTATTAAAGATATGGCAAGGAGATTTAGCATGAGTACAAAGGACATGGGATACAGTGATAAAACAGCGAAAAAAGCTGTGATAATGATACTTGTAATGGCACTTGTTACGGCCATTTTGCAGGGAAACAGATTTACAGCGGTAGTATCCGGAATTCCGAAGCAGCCACAGATTACAATACTTTTTCTTATAGGACTTTTTTCTATAGTGTATCTGGCATTTTGCATTAAGAATAAGAAGATGGACACGGAAAAGAGTGTTCTGTGGATCGTATGGAGCGGAATGCTCATGAGGATTTTCTATGTTCTTTTTTATGATATAAAGACACTTCAGAATGATGGCGGTTTCTATACAGGATACGGGACACCTGACATAAATAACGGTCATATCGGATATATCGAATATATCTATAAATTCCATCATCTTCCGAGCATGGACCCTTATGAATACTTTGGCTATTATCATCCGCCGCTTCACCATATCATCGAAGCTATCTGGGTCAGTGTGCAGAGATTTTTGCATGTATATGAAGATCTTGCGTTTGAAAATCTGCAGATTCCCACACTTATTTACTCGGGACTTTGCATGGTAGTAATGCTCAAGATATTAGAGGAAGCAGGGGCAGAAAAAAAGTATATCCCTCTTGGAATGATCCTTTTTGCATATCATCCCAGAATGATGGTGCTTGCAGGCTCAGTCAACAATGATATACTTGCTCTTTTGCTGCTTCTTACAACAATCTGGAGAGTTCTTGTATGGATAAGGAGTAAGACCTACAAAAATATTATCCTTATAGCGCTTTCACTTGGATGCGGAATGATAACCAAGCTTAATACGGCAATTTGTGCATTTTCTATAGCTGTAGTATTTTTGATGGCTCTTATCCGTGCCTTCAAAAATGGCAATCTTCTTTTAAGAAGAAATATACTGCTTCAGTATGTTGTATTTGGGGTTATCTGCATTCCGATAGGTCTTTCCTATATAGTAAGGAATCTGGTGCTGTTTTCTGAAAAGCCCGGAATCCCTTCACCTGCACTTATTCCAAATGAATCCGTGATGTATACAGGGACATATTCGGTGTGGTCAATTATAGGAATACCATCTATCGCAGATCTTCACATAGAGTTCCCTTTCCATCCGATAAGCGCTGAGGCGATGCACAATACGTGGGCTATCATGTTCCAGACAGGTTTGTTTGCAGAGGCATATCCCGCAGGAATGGGTGACAGCCTTGTATCCGTTGCCCAGATTGCATACGTTTCATCTATAATTGCGGCTATCATTACAACTGTCGTATTTATATATGATTATGCAAGCAGGATGATAAGAGAGGCGGGCAAAATAAAGTATTCAATTCCTCATCCTACAGACGAAGAGCTCGCAAAGGGTGTATATAAGACAGATACTGTGGTAAATCATCTTGAGAGAACAGTATTTCTTCTTTTAACTTACATATTTATGCTGATAAGCTTTAGCTTGTTCGTATTTAAATATCCATATACCTGCAGCAGTGACTTCAGATATATGACGGCAGGACTTGTGTTTACATCATTGGGCTTTATTATTGCAGTAAGAAAAATGAACAAGGGCTTTTGGCGCTTTATAAGACTATTACTTGTCACAGCCATGACAGCATGTCTTGTGGGATCTCTTGTTGTATTTATGTTCTGGGAAATTTGAGGATGAATTGCCCAAGGAAAGTATTTACCTTTTTGAATTCTTTGGTATAATTCTAGTTAAATGCAATTTAGCGTGGTAGAGTGATAAAGTAAAAGGGAGTACACAAAATGAGCTATGAGGAGTATGTGAGAAAAGTAGTGCCTTATGTTCCCGGAGAACAGCCAAAGGATAGAAGTATTATCAAGTTAAATACAAATGAATGTCCGTATCCCCCTGCACCCGGCGTAAAGGAAATCCTTAGTAAAACAAGGTATGAGGATATGAGGCTTTATCCCGATCCCGAGGCGCAGGATCTTTTAGATGCGTTATCTGATTTTTATAAAATGCCATCAGATAGGATATTTGTAGGCGTTGGTTCAGATGATGTCCTTGCAATGGCATATCTTACATTTTTTAATTCGGATAAGCCCATTCTATTTCCGGATATCACATACTCTTTTTATGATGTGTGGGCAGAGCTCTACAGGATTCCCTATGAGCAGATCCCTCTTGATGATGATTTCAGGATAAGGATAGAGGACTATTATTCGGAAAACAGGCCAAACGGCGGAGTTATTATAGCCAATCCCAATGCCCCCGTCGGATTGTACGAGCCCGTATCCAGCATAGAGGAGATTGTAAAGCACAACAGAGATTCTGTAGTTATTATAGATGAAGCCTATATTGATTTTGGCGGAGAGTCTGCGATTTTTCTTACAGATAAATATGACAATGTTCTTGTGGTGCAGACATTTTCCAAATCAAGGGCTATGGCGGGTATGCGCATAGGATTTGCCTTTGGCTCTAAAAAGCTTATTAAGTATATGAAGGATGTGAAGTTCTCCTTTAACTCATATACAATGAACAGACCGTCAATAGAGCTTGGAGCGGCGGCTCTTCGTGATACTGACTATTTTAAGGATACGTGCAAAAAGATAATCAGAACCAGAGAGATGGTCAAAGAAAAGCTATCTGAGCTTGATTTTGTATTCCCTGATTCTATGACCAATTTTGTTTTTGCAAAGCACAAAAGTATTCCGGGGGAAGCTATATTTAATGCCCTAAAAGAGAGGCACATATACGTAAGACACTGGAATAAGGATAGAATATCGGACTATCTGCGCATTACGATAGGAACTGATGAGGAGATGGATAAGCTTATTGATGCTCTTTCTGAGATTACTAAAAATCTTGTGTAATAGCCTTTTGTCTGATAAAATCAATGCTTGTAGTGTTTTTAATAAGATTTTTTCAGAAAGGCAGACTAGTAATGCTTAGTTTTTTTAAAGAGTCACTTATCGGACAGTATATTTTTGTATTTATTTTATCGATGGTACCGCTTGTAGAGCTCAGAGGTGCGATACCTTTTGCGCATGGTTTTGCGGAGACTGCAACGGGATTTAATCTTCCCCTCAGCTATGTGATCATCGCTATCGGAAATATGATACCAATGCCTTTTATCTTCTTTTTTGCAAGGAAGGTTCTTGAATGGGGAAAGGATAAGCGCTTTATCGGCAAGTTCTTTACCTTCTGCCTTGAAAAGGGTGAAAAGGGTGGTAAGAAGCTTCAGGAAAAAGCCGGAGGCGGTCTTTATTTTGCACTCCTTCTTTTTGTAGGAATACCGGTTCCCGGAACAGGTGCCTGGACAGGTACACTGGCTGCAAGTATTCTGGATATGGATTTTAAAAAGAGTGTTCTTGCTGTAATAGGCGGAATTGCGCTGGCAGGAACCATCATGGGAATAGTAAGCTTTTTGTCAGTGAGTGCGATCGTAGGTATCGCAGGCTGATAGGCAATACCGTACTATTTCGCAGGAGATTTGAATGGAAGCCTATACTGATTTTGCAAAAGTATATGATGAACTTATGGATGAGACCCCATATCACGAGTGGGCTGCGTATATATCGCAGCTTATATCGGGATATGGGATTTCTTTGCCTTACGGGGAAAATAAGAAGGATAAAGATGCAGATGAACTCTCTGAGGATGAAAAGCTAAGCCAGGAGAGAAATCTTGTAGTTGAGCTTGGATGCGGCACAGGCAGGTTTACCGAGGAGATGGCAAGGCTTGGATATGACATGGTCGGAATAGATAATTCCTCAGATATGCTTGGAATAGCAAGGAAAAAGCTTGAGGAATCAGGTCTCGATATCATGTATCTTGAGCAGGATATGACAGAGCTTGATCTGTTCTGCACCGCAGGATGCGTAGTCAGCGTATGCGATAGCATAAATTATCTTATAGAAGACGAGCAGATATTAAAGACTTTTGAACTGGTAAATAACTATCTTTATCCCGGCGGACTCTTTGTGTTTGATTTTAATACTCTCCACAAATACAGGGACGTTATAGGGGATGTTACAATCGCTGAAAACAGGGATGACTGCAGCTTTATATGGGAAAACTATTTTGATGATGACAGTCATATTAACGAGTATGATCTGACTGTTTTCATAAAGGAAGGCGGTAAGGAGTCATCTGTTTTCAGGCGTAGCATGGAGACGCACCTTCAAAGGGGATATACCCTTGATGAAATGAAAAGCTTTATTAAAGCTTCCGGAATGGAGTTTATAACAGCAATTGATGCTGATACACATGATGAGCCATCTGATGAGAGCGAGAGGATATACGTGCTTGCAAGAGAGCAGGGGAAGGCACATCAGTAATATATTTTTACAGATTGGAGATACGATATGCACTTTACAAAAATGCATGGCTGCGGAAATGACTATATATACATAGACAGCAGTAAAGAACATGTTTCAAAGGAAGACAAGCCGGAGCTTATAAGGCTCCTTAGCGACAGACATTTCGGGATTGGCGGAGACGGAGTGATATTCATCAATACGATGGATGGTGATCTGGCTGATTTTGAGATGGAAATGTATAACGCAGACGGCTCATATTCTGAGATGTGCGGAAACGGAATACGATGCGTTGCCAAATATGTCTATGACAAGGGACTTACAGATAAGAAAAAGCTCAAGATCGTAAGCGGTGGACGGGTTCGCATTCTGGATCTTAAGACTGAGGATGGTATGGTAACGAGCGTAAGAGTTAATATGGGAGCTCCTATACTTACTCCTGCGAGCATTCCTGTGGCGCTTCCGGATGAGAAAGCAATGAGCAGGGAGAGCGTCGTTAATTATCCGATCACCGTTATGGACCGCGAGTATACGATGACCTGCGTATCTATGGGCAATCCACATGCTGTGGTTTTCTTAAACAGAGGAGTAGACCTTGAAAGCCTTGATCTTGAAAAGATAGGACCAAGATTCGAGCACCATCCCTTTTTCCCTAACTGTGTAAATACAGAGTTTGTGACAATAGATGACAGGGAAAATGTACACATGCGTGTGTGGGAGAGAGGAACAGGCGAAACTCTTGCCTGCGGAACAGGGTGCTGTGCTACCGCCGTTGCCTGTGTCCTTAACGGACATACTGCGGACAGGATTACTGTACACGTACTTGGAGGAGATATCATCTGTGAGTGGGACAGAGAGCAGAACACGGTATTTATGACAGGTCCCGCAACAACAGTATTTGAAGGCGATATATAAAAATTCTTTACTTTCACGCAGTGCTGTGATACAATGTCACTCATGGGCGTACAAGTGTCCGCGACACAAAAACACTCATGAAGAAAGTTTTTGTATCACAGCATTGGTCTTATGGACCATATTCCATTTTTTCCAAAGAGGAAATGCAATGAAAGAAGAAACAAGCTACTATGTGCTTAAGAAGCAGGCGGTGCCGGAGGTTCTGCTTAAGGTGCTGGATGCTAAGAAGCTTATTGACTCCGGAAAGTGTAAGACGGTCAATGAAGCGGCTGAAAAGATAGGAATCAGCAGAAGCTCATTCTACAAATACAAGGATGACATCTATGAGTTCCACGATTCTCTTCAGGGCACAACACTTACACTAAATCTCCAAATGGATGATGAACTCGGACTTTTGTCTGATGTACTTAAGATTATCGCAGAATGTGGCGCCAATATTCTTACAATTCATCAGGCTATTCCATATAACGGTGTCGCTGCATTGTCCGTAGGTATTCAGGTTTTGCCTACGACGAGCGACATTACAGAGCTTCTTGAGAAGCTCGAGATGGCAGCAGGTGTCCACAAGGTTCAGATTGTTGGACGAAGCGCAGAATTATAATACAGGCTATTATGAAAAAGTTTATCTAAATCAGGAGGAACGTGGAAATGACAAAGATTGCAGTACTTGGCTATGGCACGGTGGGGAGCGGAGTTGCCTTATGCTTTGACGAAAATGGTGCCCAGATTGAAGACAGTTGTGGGGAC
>Ga0310691_10001708_pt1 | contig 32395 bp, 23 predicted proteins | sample 176DNAGHGlowgp2_FD_203887 | JGI IMG/M metagenome (GOLD analysis project Ga0310691, IMG submission 203887) | Sheep rumen microbial communities from Palmerston North, Manawatu-Wanganui, New Zealand - 1766 DNA GHGlow gp2 (v2) (version 2) | ecosystem: Host-associated > Mammals > Digestive system >... | reverse complement strand
ACACAAGGTCGGCCGCCGTCAAAAAACTGACGCTTAGCGGCTTGGTTGTTGTACGCACTTTTACCCACGACAACACCAATACTTTTCGGATGTTGAGACTTGACTTTTATTAGCAGGTCTCGCATGTCTGATTTTTGGCGGCAAAAAAGGCCGGGAATGATACTTATGTGGTATCATTCCCGGCCTGATATGGTATCTGCCGTCTTATCTTTCGCGGTCATCCCGCTTTTCTATGAGTTTCGCGGCTTCTATCTGCTCAGTCTGCGCTTTCTTTTCCCGGAGCCTTGCAAGGATGGATGCCCGATCTGTTTTCTTTTGCAGATTTTCGGCAATTTTATCTACATTGGATTCTCTTGTTACACCAGGATAGTCCTTCTCAAATTGGATTAGAAGCTCCTTGGTTTCCCTTTCTCCGCTCACAGTTTGCTCGTAAAGTTCCACAAAGCGTCCGTCTTCCATGACATTTTCAATAAACGCGCGTGAGGATTCCGGGAGCGTTTCCCATGCACCATAGAGATCAACTACCGCCTTGCGAATCTGATCCATTGTGATTCGAGTCCCTCGCTTTTCGTGCTCCGCAAGAACGCCCAACACATCCGACAGGTCGCTCTTGTACTGTCTGCCGGAGCGGAGCTTCATGGCAATCAGATATTCCGCTGCAACCGTCCGGATCGTCATCACGTTGGAATAGGTCTTGTAGTATACAGAAAACTGTGACAGCTTTGCGGAATACGAATCGGTGTTCTTGAAATCCGCATTCAGCCAGCCGTTCGGCAGCTCATACCGATCTCCAACGCGATTGATGGCGTCCTTCATGGCAGATGCTGCCACGATCAGTGCGTCAATATCCGTGGTCATATTCCGAAAACCATAGTTGATGAGAACAGAAGCCCCGCCGATCAAAACAAGTTCGGCAGGCATGTTTTTCCCTACCTGCTTCCTGTACTCCTTGGCAACTTCCTTCAGATAGAGGTCGATATTTTCCTTTGTAAATTCAACCTGCTTTTCAGATGACATTTCTTACCTCGTTTTCGATGATGTTGAACCGTTTGAATTCCGGGATTGCGGTCACAGCGGCACGGTCCATTGCCGATTCGTTTTTGGCGGCAACAGACAGCGCCCGTATGCTGGCCGGATAGATCGGCTTTTCCAGCTTACATCTGCGAAGGTCTTCATACTCATCGCAAAGGGGAATGTCGTTCTCCCGGCTGATATAATCCAGCATAGCGAGCAGATACAAACTTTCGGGATACCACTTCCGATCATAGTAGGTGCGGATCTCCTGACTCTCCAGTGTATCCGCGATAAAGTCGATATCGCCCAATTCCTTGACCCGATGGCAGATGGTGCTTTTGAAGTTTTCAAAGCTGCTGCGTTTGCGAAAGCACGGAGCCAATAGTTCTTCCATGGATACATTCAGCGCATGAGCGAGCCGATAGATCGTTTCCGCGCTGCATTTTTCCAGTTGCGCTTTCCCGTTACAAATATCATTTACAGTAGCATAAGGGATCCCGCTTGTTTTCGCCAGTCTGTAGATGCTCATTTTCTTTTGATTCAAGGTATCCTGTATTGTCATTGACTTTCACCTGCCTCCACAAGCATTATAACGGTAAGCCGGTATATTGTCAACGGTGTTTTCCGTTAAAGACTATTGACGAAATCCAGTTCCGTTTCCAGATCATCTTCAAAGGCCGATGTACCCCGCGCAGTCGTATTGGCCGGAACCGTCTGCAACAGCGCGGCCAGCGTGTTCAACGGATTGGTCGGCATGCTGCGCTCAATGGTTTCCAACACCCGCTGAAGAAAGGCATCTTCTTTTTCCCGCGTTTCCAGATAGGGTTCATTGGCAAGCTGCTGTTCTCGATAACGGTTCGTGGGAAAACTATTAACCTTGGCACATTCAGCACATTGGAAGAAGCTGCTGCTGCAAGAAAAGCGGCAGAGATTGAATATTTTAAACCGATTGTGGATAATTGGGATTCTCTTCAACAACGCGACGACAAACATGATTCTACCGACTGACTGATGATCGCTTACGGGTAATTCCAAGTAGTTCAAGTGACGCTTAATTACAAAAACAGGGAGGAGCAATATAATGGCAACATTGGTCGCATATTTCAGTGTCCAGAGAACAACTGCAAAACTTGCCAGTTTGATTGCGGAAATGCTCAAGGCCGATTTGTTTGAAATTAAACCGGTAGAACCTTATTCGGCTGCGGACATAAAGTGGACGAATCCTATCGCACGCTGCAACAGGGAGAAGATCGGGAAAAAGGATATTCCGATAGAAAACACCGTTGAGAACTGGAACCAGTACGAGATGGTTTACCTTGGTTTTCCAATTTGGTACTATGGTGCTCCCAATATTATACAGACCTTCTGCAAAGCTTATGACTGGAGCGGAAAAGCCGTATCCATTTTCGCTACGTCAGGTGGCAGTGATATCGGTAAAACCGCTGAAAAGCTAAAGCCGTTTATGAGAGGAGAGCCCAGAATAAGCGGAGCAAGGGTCTTCCACGGCATGGAGGAACTAAAGAGAGTGCTAGGAAACGAGCCTGACTGCGTTAAATGATAACTTGAGGGCGGATTTGACGGTCTTGCAATCTCAACCTCTATCTGCTACACTACTAGTATCTGGTGTGGGCATACATTCATATCATCTTAGCTGTCTCCCTCATCATAGCACTTCTTGCGGAAAACAGACGGGCAGTTTGAGCGTGGGTAATACCACACAGCAGGAACAGATGTAGAGTTCAGTTCAGCAGATAAAGGACGCTGTGGATACAATCGAACGGATGCAGGAGGCGCAGGAATCATGAAAAAACGTAAAATCAGAACATCCCTGCTGGCAATGACGGTGGTTCTTGTCATCCTTCTATCCATCGCCCTTGCCGTCGCCGGCTTCTCCATCTACCGTCAGAATATGATCGCCCGGTACCAGAACTATGCCGGGGATGCCATTGAATGTATCGCCCGCAGCATCGACGGGGACGATCTGGAGAAGTGCATCGAAACCGGGGAGAAGTCGGAAAAGTACGAGGCCCTTCAGACCCTCGCCAACGATTTCAAGGAGACCCATGATCTGATTTACATTTACATCATGAAACCCCTCAAGCTGGATCCCCCGGACAATATGATGGATGTTCTGGCTGCCGTGACGGAGTATGAGCTGGCCTATGAAGCGGATACCCTGACTGACCTCGGCAATCTGACCGGCGATTTCTATCCCTCGGAGATTGCCGCACAGTATATGGCCCGGATGGATCACGACCCCGCCGTCACCTACTTCCGCAACGATTCCGACTTCGGCAAGATCTATACCGCGATCCGTCCGATCTTCAACAGCAGGGGGGAGCCCATCGCCGTGCTCTGCGGTGATATCGAGATCGATGAAATCAATGACGCGGCGCAGAAGTACGCCCTGTCTGCGGCCATCATTTCCATGGTGTTCTTCGCTGTCTCCCTGGCGTTTGTCAATCTTTGGATCGGGAGGAGGATCGTGAGGCCCATTCAGAAGTTGCAGGACGCAGCCGGGGCCTTTGAGGACAAGTGCCGCAGAAGAGCGGATGTGGATGAGCTGGTCATGCGGGATCCCCAGATCCATACCAAGGACGAGATCGAGGGGCTTTCCGCCTCCATTGTGTCCATGGTGCAGGATGTACAGGGCTATGCGAGGGATCTGCTGCGGAAGGAAGAGGAGCTCAGCCAGAAGGATACGGAGATCCTCAGCATGAAGGAATACGTCAGTCAGATGGACGAGCTGGCCTACCGCGACAGCCTGACCGGCGCGGGCAACAAAGCCGCCTATGAGAAGGCGGCACGGAAGGTGGACTGGGACATCCTGGCTGACACAGCGGACTTTGCCATCGTGATGGGCGACCTGAACTATCTGAAGCGGATCAACGACAGCTACGGTCATGACAAGGGAAATGAGTATATCAAGGGAATGCACGCCATGCTGGCCGAGGCATTCACGGAGAGCCCGATTTTCCGCATCGGCGGGGACGAATTCGTAGTCATCGTCCAGGATCGGGAGTTGGAACGCTGTGAGGAGCTGGTGGCCGGCCTCCGGGAGCGGATGGAAAAGACTATGCGAGACGGCAGCCTGGAGCCCTGGGAGCGAATCTCTACAGCCTTCGGCATTGGAAGGTATGCCTCCGGCGACGATGTGGAGGCTGTGTTCAAGAAGGCGGATATCGCCATGTATGAAGAGAAAAAGCGGATGCACGCGGAGAGGTAAAGGCAATGAATGGCGCGCCGTAACCGGGCCGAAGGGATATGGGAGACATTTTCTGCTTTGCGCCTGAATGAACACTGGCGCTGGACAAAGGTTTTTGCCAATGAGTTATCCACAACTAATCATATTTGCACGACTATTGAAACTTTTGCTAGGGTCTCGTGGGTTTTCACCCTGTGGATTTATTAACCCCATCTCCTGACCTAAAATGCAGACAATCCCAGGGATGGCACCGAGCTTTCCCAGGGCTTTTGCGTAGGGATGGAAACTTCTTAAAAAGGGTGGAGAGAGCGAAAAAGGGGGCGTGCACAGTAATCGGTCGCCAATTTCCCACAGTTTTCATGCTCGGTGTTGTCAGGCCGCTGTCCTCGTCGCAATCGCTATCCCCGTTTTTACCAACCAGTTCGAGAAGAGCCGTGAGGCCACCGACGCTGCAAACATCCACTCTGCTTATGCAGAAGTTGTTGTAATAGCGATTGATGACCCCAACAACTCCAGCAACACGAAGGTTGTCTCCATTGTGCAGAAGGACAACGGCTGGAAGCAGTCTGACATTAAGACCGGCCTAATCAAGGCATTTGGCGGTTTCAACAATGTCACTAATATCAGTGGTGTTGGCTTCGGCAAGAAAGCAACGATTGCTTGGAATAAAACCACTTCCAGCGCTGAAGGCCACACCAATCTGATCATCGGTGACTAATTCATAATCAATTGGTTCTGTTCGATTCTTCTGCATCCGGGAATGCTTTGAAGATGATTGCAAATTAAAGCGGGGAGACCTCTGCCTTTTAATCAAGGCAGGGGTCTTTTCAAACAGAACATTGTTCAAAATGAATTGAACCATCAGAAAGGCAGTTTTCATCGGGTGAAGCAGCTTGCGGATAAAATGAAATATCTCCTGTTAGTTCTTCCCTTCGTTTTTGTATTACTGTTTTTCGACCTTATTCTAAACAAAAGTATATCATTGCAGAGATGTGTGCTTGGTTTCAGAAACAATATTTTGGGAGGGTGCAGCTTGAAAAAATACCTCTATATCAGCGCCGGCGTTTTGACGCTCAGCGCTGGGCTTGCCTTTGCGGCAAGTCTTTACGAGCTCAGTAATCTGTCAATCGTTGAGTCGTCAAAAGGCCATCATCACCATTGAGGCGGGTGTTGATATGGAGATCCCCTGCGACGCGATCGTGAACGCAGCCGACATGCTGCCGAACACCTCGCTTCTCGACGGCATCTCCGTCAAGGAGACCTACGCCATCGGCGACTGCGCGCAGCCCTTCAACATCGCCCTCGCCATCCGCGGCGGCAACGACGCGGGCCGCGCAGTGTAAAGCTTCAGCACACTGCAAAACCTGCCTGCAATCGCATGGCATTGGCGGTGTTCTATGACAGAGAAGATAATATCCATGGGCGTCGAATTCAATAATTGAACCCATTGAAAATACTGACTTTTTCATGCTCTATTTTTCGACGCATAAGGAAAAAGGGGCGCGTTGCAAAATAGCGCGAAAAAACAAAAGCACCAGTTAGGTCCAAAAAGGACTTGGCTGGTGCTTTCGTTTGGGTTAAGCTTTAGGTGCGAAGAAAAACAAAACGCTGGAACAGTGTAACGTATGATAAAGTTTCCTACAACACAACGGGAGAAAAAATCATGAATGAAAAACTATATGGTTATGTCCGTGTATCTACTAAAGAGCAGAACTGGGATCGTCAAATATTGGCCATGCGCGAATTTGGCATCCCGGATAAGCAAATCTACCGGGAGAAGCTCTCTGGCAAAGACTTTGAGCGTCCAGTATATCTCCGGCTACTAAGAAAACTCAAGCCGGGTGATACGTTCGTAATCAAAAGCATCGACCGACTTGGCAGAAACTATGATGAGATTTTGGAGCAGTGGCGAGTCATTACCCGAGAAAAGAAAGCCGCTATTGTCGTGCTGGACATGCCGTTGCTGGACACCAGACAGGGGAAGGATCTGACGGGGACACTGATTGCAGACATCGTTTTACAGATGCTAAGCTATGTGGCGCAGACGGAACGAGAATTCATCCGTCAGCGGCAGGCAGAGGGGATTGCAGCAGCGAAGGAGAGAGGAGTTCGATTTGGCCGAAAAGCAATGGAAAAGCCAAATGAATTTTCTGAAATTAAGGATATCTGGATGGCAGGGAACTTGTCTGCGCGAGGTGCAGCAAGAGCCCTGAACGTGGCGTCAAAGATGTTCCTCAAATGGGTGCGTGAGGACGGCGTAACCTAAAGTAAACTTTTATAAGCGCCCAAAACGGGACACTTGATTTGCATATAACACTCCCATTTAATCATTAAAAATTATAGCATAGACGTTTTCCATTTTCAAGAAAAAGTGGATATTATTTTTTACTATTATCCCTGCGACAACAGGTTGCACCATCGATATTATTGATGGCGAAGTCAACGGCCATTTCGATGGCTTTGATAGCTCTCAGGCCAATGCCGGTAACGGCGGAATGCTGTATCTGGGCAACGGTGCAGTGGATATCCAAGGAACCAGCATAAAAAACTGCACAGTAGCCGGCAACGGCGATCCAAGCGGCAATCTGACAGCGGGCAGCGGCGGCGTGATCTTCAACGTGGGTAACGGCCATCCGAACAATGACGGGACCGGGCCGACGGTGTACATGAAAAATGTGACCATCGACGGAGGAGGTCTGACCAACGCCCAGAACGGCGGCGCGATCTTCATGAAGATGGCAATCCTGAGTATGGAGAACTGCACTCTGACGAATCTGACAGTTGCGCCGAGTGGCTCTAACGGAGGCAAGGGAGCGGCCATCTATGGCTACACAAACGGTGGGGGTACCACACCCAGTGTGATCACCATATCCGGCGGCACTATCTCCGGGAATAAAGCCAACGGCACAGACGGAGGCGCAATCAACGTGGTGTCGGGTTATAAGGTGAGCAATGGCGCTGGCAGCGCCAAGAGTAGCACTGTAAGCTTCGAGGGAAATGCAGTCGTCTACGACAACGGAATCATCGACAGCAGCGGCGTGGTGACGCAACAGAAGAATATGGTTCTCGAACTGGACGAACTCAATAGCAACAACAGAGTAATCCAGACCACAAGCTTAGGCCTCGGCCAAAGCACCCACATCGGCGTGTATGTTGTCGGCGATGATTCCACAAATCCATATGCAGATCATGGCCAGAGTACCCAGCCGTTCGGTACAGTGGAAGGAAGCGATGCCAGCAGACAGAACCTCGGCGGCGTAAGAGAGGATAAAACGGTCTATGGCTTCACAAATGACCGGAGTGATCAGACCGATCCTGACAGTCTGCTCTATGGCACCAAAGAGGGCTATGAGGACGATAACCTTATTTACTGGAGCGGCTCAACCGGCTACCGCAAGGTCATCCTGAGAAAGGTGGACGGGACCTATTATGCGTCCCTTGCAGGTGCTACGTTCAACCTCTATAAGGGTAGTAGCAGTAACATCTATATCTGGAAGAGCCGTGATAAGAGCCAGCAGATGGTGATGGGCAGGGATGGCGAAAAAGAAAACCTGACCTCCGTCGCCAGCGGTGTGTTCTGGGTCGGTGAGCTGCCGTACGGCGTGTACTATCTGGAAGAAACCAAGGCGCCAACGACAGCAAACGGTGTGGAAACAACCGCCTATGCAGGAAACGAAGGCAAGTGGTTCTACCTGGTCATCGGCGACGATATCGTGCCCGGCAGCAGAGACGGCATGGTCATGTCCATAGGCTACGGAGACAGAGCTGCGGCTGAGGCAGCCTACAAAGCAGGAACCGTCACAGCATCCCCATAAAGCATATCCCGGCTCCCTCTCACTCACGAAACATAAATACGCAAGGGAGCCGGGGCAGCCCTGCACCAAGAATCCCCAAAACGAGGGGCTGTAGCAAAACAATGCTATAGCCCCTTTTTTCAAATAATTTCCATAGCTCTGTAGAAACGCTGAGGGCGTATGCGAGTGCCCTTGAAATCAAATCAGCATGTGAGAGCGGGGAATGCGTAAAACGTATGTAATATATTATGTCGGGTATAGCAAACTCTGAGGGCGTGACCGAAGCGTTCAAGGCATCTGATCAGATGAAATGGGTCAGGTACATGAATAACAATCCATCATTGTGCCGAAGAAATATTCTTTACGAATTGATCTTCTGGCACAGTTCACTTGAGCATGATATCTCTCAAGTGAACCGCCTTTTTTTCGGTAAAATAGAGACTATCTAAACCTTAAAATATATTGAAAAACAAAACTATGCATGCTAAAATAATAGCGGGTAATTGTGCTTATAGAGCATGGCAAAAATGATGAAGATTTCCCGTCCGGAAGCGCCGCGGAGTTAATAAAAGATCAGAGAAAACAATCCTGACTAATGGGTGACTGGAGACTATATTGACGATGAGAAAAACAAGGAACAAAGAACGGAGAAAGTCTGGATTTGCTAAAGCGTGAAGACGTCTACATCGCGGGTTACCTCGGACTTGACGGGGAAAATCCAAAGCTGGCAGATTCCCTGATCGTGACCGGCAAGCTGTATGAAAGCCTTACAACGGAACAGGTCAAAGGCCAGATCTGGGTCGGCGCACAGCAGCAGAATAACGAGGACAACAACCACTGGGATACCTTGAAGCAGTTCGCGAAGTTCGCAGATGCGCTGATGACCGTAACCGGCGATACCATGAAGATCGATGACAGCAAGCTGAGTGAATCAGACATCGAGAAGATCTACGCTGTATTCCGTAACGCAGTTCTTTCGGATGCAACCTATGGCATGACCGGCGACGGCCAGACGGGCGGCATCCAGTGCATCTACTGGGAAGGCGTCCAGGGCAGCCGCAAGGTGATCCTGAGAAAGGTTGATGGAGACAATTATGCGTCCCTTGCAGGTGCAAAATTCAATGTCTATAAAGGTACTGCCACAAGTCCGTATGTTGTGAAAGACAAGAATAAGGTGAAGCCTGACGAGACATTGAGTTCGGAAAATCTCACATCCCTCGACAGCGGCGTCTTCTGGATCGGTACGCTGCCATACGGCGTGTGCTATCTGGAAGAAACCAAGGAACCGGGAAGGTACGAATCCGGTAAATGGTTTACCCTCACAGTTGGAGATGACACGGTTCCAGGAAGCAGAGACGGTATCATAATGAGCGGACCCTTTGATAGTGATCCTCGCATTAAAACCCCATAAAACCATTCCCTGGCTCCCGCTTATTCAGGACTCATAGATAGACAAGGGAGCCGGGCAGCCTTGCAGCAAGAATCCCCAAAAACGAGGGGCTGTAGCAAAACAATGCTATAGCCCCTTTTTTCAAATAATTCCGATATCACTGCCGGGCCGCAGAGGGCGTATGCACGCGCTCTTGAACTCAAATCAGCATATGAGAGCGGGAACTTCTTTTTTCATATACCTATGCTTGCAAATATGCAGCGGCAAGAACGGGACTCAACAACGGGAATACAAGGAGAAAATGGATGATAGCGTCGCTGTGCAGTGTACCAGAATCCGGTGCTGCCCAGTATGTGGATGAATCACCGATTTTTCTGACATTTTGACTCGGATTGTCAAAAGCTGCTTTTCTACGGGCAAATTTTCTTGACATATATATATAATAGTTGGCGTCAAAAACACCGTTTTTTGGATATTTCTTACATATAAAGCTGCTGCGGCATAACCGTAGCCGCAGAAAAGAGGCAGGAGGGAGAAGATAGGTTCATGAGCAGGTATAAGCACAAAATAGAGAGGAGCATCCTGTTTCGCAGTGTTCTGTTCTTCCTCGTTCTGACTGTGGCATTGGTCAGTCTCGTTTGGTATACGATGACAAAGACGCTCTATCAGAGATATGAGGCAGCCCTGACTGATATCATCGACTACACCGTTTCAAAAATGGATCTGGATGATCTGAAGGCCTGCGTCGACAGCGGGATTGTCTCAGAGAAATATGCGGAAACACAGCAGTTTCTCAACGGCATGATCGACCATTTCGGGTTTGACTATATTTACACTGTTATTCCGACCGAAGAAAAGATGATCAATGTAATCTCAGCCACCAGTGCGGAGGAGTTTGCTGCCGGAGAAAGCGACATGCCCCTCGGCGAGGTGACCTATGCGTATACGCCGGAACAGCTCTGGGAGTTTCGGATGCACTGGGATGAGAAGGAGATCTGCTTCTTTGAGGAATACTCGGACTATGGAAGTTTTTATACCGGTTGTCTGCCGTTGCGCGCCTCGGACGGCGAGACCTTTGCGCTGCTTTGCGCGGATGTAGCCAGTGAGGAGCTGCACGCGACCGTACAGAACAGTATGCTCAATGCCGCGCTTTTGATTTTCCTCTTCTCCGGTGTGTTCTGGTGTATGATGGTAGTGTGGACAAGACGCAACATCACCGGCCCCATCACTGCGCTTGAGGAGACAGCCCGCAGCTTTGCTGAAAGAAGTCAGGGAAGTGAGCTCCTTTCCGAAGCTGCCTATGAGGGGCCGGACATACATACAGATAACGAAATACAGTCGCTGTCCGAAGCGATCACAAAAATGGCGGAGGATATTCTGCGCTATGTCCGCGACGCGCTTTCCTCTGAAAACCTTCTGCATCAGGCGGAGCAGGAGGCGGTCAACATGTCAAACATTGCCTACAGGGATGCTCTGACCGGGGTGAAGAACAAGGCTGCCTTTGAAACCAAGCGCTGCGAGCTGGATGAGAAGATCCGGGATGGCCATGCGGAGTTTGCGATTGTCATGGTCGATCTGAACCACCTGAAGCAGATCAACGACAACTGCGGACATGAACGGGGAGACCTGTATATTCGCGGCGCCTGCAGATTCATCTGTGAGGAGTACAAGCATTCCCCGGTGTACCGCATCGGAGGCGATGAGTTTGCGGCAATACTGGAGTCTGAGGACTACGAGGCAAGGGAGAATCTGCTCACGCATCTGAGACTGCGGTTTCAGGAGTCTGCTTCCGATCTATCCTGTCGGCCGTGGGAGCGGTATTCCGCAGCCTGCGGGATGGCAGTCTTCCGGCAGGGGGATGCCGACGTTGGGCATGTGTTTGACAGAGCGGATGAAGCGATGTATCGAGAGAAGAAAAGGATAACGGACCGCCGAAGAGGAAAATGATCCTGAACGGTCAGGATTGGAAGAAGAGATCAAAAATCTGTATACGAGGTGCACCATGAGAGCCATTGCCGCCGGGATTTTCCTCATACTGATTGGTGTCCTGACTGTCTGCGCTGTAAAAGTACGCCATTCAAAGCGTCAGATTGCAGGGTCGGTATCTTTGCTGCTCATGATGCTGATCCCGCCTGTGGCCGGGAACCTGATTATCACCCTGTCGACAAAGCGGCTCCTCTCACTGGTCGGCTGCTATGTCTATTATCTCGGTATGGATCTTGTGATATATGCACTGTACCTTTACACGCTGGATTACTGCAGGATCACAGAGGAACATCCTTCTGTGCGATATCTCATCCGGATCAGCCTGATTGTCGATGCGCTTCAGCTTCTTGCAAACCCCATCTTTCACCATGCCTTCGGCGTGGAATGGGTGCTTGTGGAGGGCTCGTCGTACTACAGGATGGTTCCCTTTGCCGGCCAGGCCGTCCACCGCGCGGTAGTTTACGGTGTGTTCGCAATTGCTGTTTGGATCTTTTACCGTAAGCTGGTCACTTCTCCAAAAATCAACATAGAAAGGTATGCCGTTATCCTTCTTGCCATGGTCGTGACAGGCGCGCTTGAGACATATTTTATCTTTTCCCGGCAGCCCATCGATCTCTCCATGATCGGCTTCGGCGTGTTTGGAATCTTGGTGTTTTACTTTACCATGCACTATAAGCCATACCGGCTTCTGGATCAGATGTTGGTCAACTTTGTGCAGGAAATGCCGCTCTCCGCTTTCTTTTTCGACAATTCAGGAAGATGTGTCTGGGCAAACAATCTGGGACTGTGGCTAACGGAGCTTGATGAGGAATCTGTTGAACAGGCGGGAGACCGTCTGCGAGATATTTTTGGCTCTCTTGAACAGACAGAGGAAGAACAAATCAACCACCTGTCATTCGGCAGCGGGGCGGCCGCAAAGTTTTTTGAACTCAGGAAGGAGACCGTCCGGAATAAACATAATGATCCGCTTGGTTCGTTTTTGACCATCCGGGACGAAACGGAGGAGCAGCAGGAGCTTCGCATGGAGAAGTACAATGCCGCTCATGACGAACTTACCGGACTCTATACAAAGTCCTACTTCTATGTGCGCGTCCGGGAGACTCTCGACGCGAACCCGGATACCATCTTTCTGGCCGTCTTTCTGAATGTCCGCGATTTCAAGATGATCAACGACATCTATGGGAATACCTTTGGCGACCGTGTGCTGATAGAGATTGCAAACTCGCTGCGATCTGTACTGCCGAAGGAATGTCTCTACGGGAGGATTGCCGGAGATACCTTCGGCATGCTGATTCCTCGCCACCTTTTTGATGCGGAGATCGCAGCAGGAGCACTTTCGCATTTTGTCGTCAGAGAGGGCAATTTTGAGCACCACACGCTGATGCACCAGGGAGTCTATGAGATCAGAAACCCAAAGCTTGAGGTCTCGGTCATGTTTGACCGCGCGCATCTGGCACAGGAGTCGATCAAAAACGAGTACAAACAGTTTATCGCCTTTTATGACGAAAAGATGCGAAAAAACGTGATCTGGAACCGCCATATCTCAGAGAGGCTCAGCCACGCTCTTTCTGAACGTCAGATCTGCCCGTATCTGCAGCCCCTGGTCGATCGCAGCGGAAAGGTGATTGGTGCGGAGGCCCTGGTTCGATGGAACAGTCCCGAGGAGGGCTTTCTCTCGCCCGGCATGTTTGTTCCGGTATTTGAACAGAACGGCATGATTGCGGATGTGGATCGCTATATGTGGCGCTGCGCCTGCGAGATTCTGCACCAGTGGCAGGCGGACGGCCATGAGAAATTGTTTATCTCCATCAATGTCTCCCCAAAGGATTTCTATTTCATGGATGTGGCGGCGGAGCTGAAGGAGATTATTCAGGAATACGGCGTTTCCGCGAGCCGCCTGCGGGTGGAGATCACGGAAACCGTCATGATGCAGGACAACCAGAAACGTCTCCGGATCCTGAGGGAACTCCGGGAGGCCGGTTTCCTGGTGGAGATGGACGACTTCGGCAGCGGCTATTCTTCGCTGAACCTGCTCAAGGACATGCCCATTGATCTGGTCAAGGTTGACATGCAGTTTCTGAAGGAAGCCGAGTGTAACAAAAAGGCGCAGACAATCCTGCGTAATATTATGCAAATGACCGGCGATCTTGGTATTCCGGCCCTGACAGAGGGCGTAGAGACAGAGAAACAGTTCCGGATGCTGTTGGAGATGGGATGCAGTCTGTTCCAGGGCTATTATTTCGCAAAGCCCATGCCCCTGGATCAGTTTGAAGCGTTCTGCTTTTCCGACCGCGGCGCATCTCCCAGTCCTCAACCGGATTGACTCACTGTCTCGTCACTTGCGAAAGGATCCAATATTATCGGACTGCTATACCTCATCATAGGAGACGATCATGAATATTGAATTGCAATGCTGCGGCTTGGGAATGCTCTTTTTCCTGCTGCTGTTTCTGAGAGAAAAAAGCCTTGACCTTACCAGTCGGCGCCTGTATATGCGGGCGCTGATTTCGTGCATCATCTGCCTGACCATGGATATCGGCTCGATCGTGGCCATTTACTACGCCACCTATAAGGGATGGTCAAAGCTGAGTACCGTCGTGATCTGTAAGGCATATCTGATTACCCTGATCCTGCAGGGGTATCAGGCGCTGCTTTACGCGGCCAGCGAGTATTTCGTCGGAGGTACCAACAGGAGGGTACGTACCCTGTATGACGTACTCCTTGTTGTCGGAACGGCTGCGGTTGTTTTCCTGCCCCTCTCGTATACCATGCAGGGGATGGTGGTGTATTCCTTTGGACCGGCTGCAATTTCGACCTATCTGGTTGCGGCTGTTTATATCGCCTCATCCATTTCGATGGCCTTCAGAGGGGTGTCGCGCATCTCAAGACGCAGACGGCGCTGTATCCTTTTATGGCAGGGGATGTGGCTGCTTGCCGCCGCAATACAGTTTGTGTTCCCGTCGCTTCTGTTGGTTGGCTTTGCAGCGGCATTCGGTATGGTGCTGATTTATGCTGAACTCGAGAACTCCGGTGAGGGAATCGACCGCATCACAGGTCTGTTCACAAGCGACGCCATGACAGTTTACGTAAATGATCTTTACCTGCGGAAGAAGAGCTTTGCCGCCATGCATATCCGGATCGATAATCGGAACAGCAGCATCGATCCCGTTACAGAGCGTTCTGTTATGCTGCAATTGTCTAATCTTTTGAATCAGAATAAGAAGGCTTCCGCGTTTCATGTGTCCGGAAACGAATTTATGGTAATCTATTTGAATCCGGCGCAGATGCAGGCAGATTATGAACGGATCCAGTCCGGCAACGACCGGGATCTGTCCATGCCCTACAGAGTTCTCTATACGCTGATTCCGGACAGCACGGTTTTTTGCAATGCTGATGAGTTTTTGAATTTCAGGCATTACTATCGCAACTCCAATCAATCTCAGGATCGTGTGCTTGTGGATGATGCCCATGTCAAGCAAATTCGGAAATATCTTCATACACGCGATATGATCAATGACGCGCTGGAAGAAGGACGCGTCGAGGTTTTCTTCCAGCCGATTTATAACGTTTCGAGAAAATGCTTTACCGCAGCGGAGGCACTTGTACGGATCCGTGAGAGAGACGGAACTCTCGTCCCGCCGGGTTCATTTATTCCGTTTGCAGAAGAAAACGGCTTGATTGTGCCGCTTGGCTTTGAAATTTTCCGCCAGGTTTGCAGTTTCCTCTCCACCGGAAAAGCGCAGAAACTCGGGCTGCAATATATCGAGGCTAATCTGTCGGTCGCACAGTTTGACAACGAAGATCCCGCCCGCTTTGTTCAGCAGACGCTGAAAGAGTTCCATGTGGATCCCGACTGGATCAATCTGGAGATCACGGAAACCGCGTCTAACAATGCCAAGAAAATGATCCTTCAAAATATGGAAAAGCTGATTGACAGCGGTATTTCCTTCTCGCTGGATGACTTCGGGACAGGCCGATCCAACCTTGATTATTTTGTGGATATGCCGGTCGAGATTATCAAGTTTGATTCCAGCTTTACACAGTGTTATTTTGAAAGCTTTAAGACAAGATGCGTGATCGAAAGTGTTGCAGACCTTATGCACAGGATGGGGTTATACATCGTGGCGGAAGGCGTGGAGACAAAGGAGCAGTTTGATGCCATGACCGCTCTGAATATCGAATACATTCAGGGTTTTTATTTTTCAAGGCCTCTGCCGGCGGATGAATTTTTGAGATTCCTTGCAGAAAACAACAAACGGAAGCTTTAATTTATAATAAATGGTAGAAACAGCTCAAGGATACATCCAATTCGTTTTACAGCCGGAACAGGTGAGAACCGGCCGGTTGTGCGCTTTTTTGCTAAACTGTATTTTGTTAAATTTCAGCTCCTTCTTTGCACTATGGAGCTGGAGGAGGAGTTATGGAGAGACCGGAGGATAGTAAGACAAAACTGAGCCCGTATCTGTCCCAGACGGGCGCGTGGGCGCTGGCGCTCGGCACAAGCATCGGTTGGGGCTCCGTGGTTGTCACGAGCAGTACCTATCTGTCCCAGGCTGGCCTGTTGGGAAGCGTTCTGGGTCTTCTGCTGGGCACCGCGGTCATGCTCATCATCAGCAGAAACTATCATTATATGATGAGATGTTTCCCCGAGGCGGGCGGGCTGTACACCTATATAAAAGAAGCCTTCGGCCATGATCAGGCGTTCTTGGCTTCCTGGTTTCTTGCCTTGACGTATCTCGCTATTTACTGGGCTAATGTGACCTCTTTGCCTCTTTTCGCAAAATACTTTTTCGGAGATATCTTTCGCTGGGGATATCTGTACACAATTTTTGGCTATGAGGTGTATTTGGGGCAGGCGCTTTTATCGATCATCGGGATATTGATCGGAACGCTTCTGTGTATGGGGAGAAAAAAGACCGTTGCCGACTTGATGGTGCTGCTGGCGGTCGTGTTTTCCATCGGTATTGCGCTGTGCTTTTTCGCGGCAATTGCCGGATATAACGGGACGAGGTTTTCACTTGAGCCGGCATTCGTCCCGGATCAAAGGGCATGGAAGCAGATCGTACAGATCGCCTGCATTTCCCCATGGGCATTCGTGGGCTTTGAAAACATCTCCCATGCCACGGAGGAATTTTGTTTCCCGAGGCAAAAGTCTTTTAAGATCCTATGCATCGCAGTGCTGTCTTCTGCAGCGCTGTATATCTTCCTGCTTATTCTGTCTGTAACGGCCTATCCGCAGGAATATGGCAGCTGGCTTTCGTACATACGTGATCTGGACAATATCGGCGGCATCCGTGGCCTGCCTGCATTTTACGCGGCGGAGTATTATCTCGGCAATTGGGGGATCATTTTGCTGGGGTCGGCGCTTCTTGCTCTTATTATCAGCAGCCTGATCGGCAATATGCTGGCGCTCAGCCGTCTGATTTACGCCGTCGCAAAGGACGGGATCCTCCCAACGCGCTATGCCCGGCTCAACAGCCGCAGTGTACCGGCCAACGCGATGATGCTGGTGGCAGGTTTTTCTGTTCTGATTCCCTTTGTGGGCCGGACGGCAATAGGCTGGATCGTGGACGTGACGACACTTGGTGCTACGCTTACCTACGGCTTCGTTTCGGCTGCGGTTGTAAGAATGGCCGGCTCTCGCGGCGACATACGTGACAGATGCTGTGGCATGGCAGGATTGATCCTGATGATCCTGCTTGGGGCATTCCTGTTGATCCCGGCCATGTTTGGCAGAGGTATGATGGCCAGGGAATCCTATGTCCTGTTTTTTGCCTGGGCGATCTTTGGTTTTGCTTTTTTCCGGAGAACGATGAAGAGGGACGAAGCAGGGCACTTCGGCCGCTCTGTTTTCGTCTGGATCGGTCTTCTGGCAATGATCCTGTTTGTCGCTCTTGTGTGGATGAGCCGGACCACGATGGACACATCGGAAAACACATTGATGGAAGTCTGGGCCTATTTCACGGACGGCACCGTCCCGAGTGCGGAAGAAAATCTGTTCATGCAGCAGAAGCTGGCAGTGCTGCGTAGGGCGGGCACCATGAGCATTCTGCTGGTTTTGGCGCTTTTTTCGGCGGGCGTATGGATCCTGCTCAGCAACTATAATTTGATGAGCCGGCGTGCCCTTGCATCGGAGAAGGAACTGGGCACGGTCAGGATCCTCGCCAAGACAGACTCGCTTACCGGCGTTAAGAACAAGCTCGCTTATCAGGAATATGAAATGCTGCTCAACGGGAAGATCGCAAGGGGAGAGGCGGAGCCCTTTGCGCTGGTGGTCTGCGACCTGAATGACCTGAAGCATATCAATGATACCTATGGGCATAAGGTCGGGGACGAATTTATTCGCAACGGCTGCCGTCAGATTTGCGACCAGTTTCTTCACAGCCCGGTGTTCCGTATCGGCGGAGACGAGTTTGTGGCTTTGCTGATGGGAGCCGACTACGCTGCGCGGGCGGAACTCATGACCGAGATGGATCGCCGGGCAATCGAGAATTGCTCCCGCGCGGACGCAGTGGTATCCGCCGGCCTGGCGGATTATATACAGGGACAGGATGTCACGCTCCGCTCTGTGTTTGAGCGGGCCGACCAGCAGATGTACCGAAAAAAGCGTGAACTGAAAATGCGCACTTGAGACTTGGATGGAAATCAGCTCATTATTAAAAAGCAGGAGAGACGGGCCATGAGCTTCAATGAGAACTATGTATTTGACAAAAAAACACAGGAAATTCTGGAAAGCCTGAACACGCCGCTTGCCGTATACCAGTATGTGGATAAACGGGTGGTCTCCCTTGTGCTTTCAGCGGGCTTCTGCAGCCTGTTCGGCTATGAGGATTCGGCGCTGGCATATCATGATATGGATCATGACATGTACAGGGACGTCCATCCGGAAGACAGCGCGAGGATTGCCGACGAGACAATTCGCTTTGCGACGGAAGGCGGAGTCTATGACGCCGTATATCGCTCAAAAGCTGTGACAGAAGACGGGTACAGGGTGATCCACGCCAGGGGCGAACATACAATGACAAATACGGGCGTTCGCCTTGCGTATGTATGGTATATGGATGAAGGCCCCTATGATGAGACTGCAGAAAGAACGGGATTGTCACAAGCCTTGTGTAAAGGCCTTCATACGGAAGCACTCCTGAGAGCAAACCAGTATGATTATCTGACGGGACTGCCGAGCATGACCTGTTTCTTTGAACGTGCCGAGACGGCGAGAGATGCTCTTGTTCAGGACGGCGTGGAACCCGTTTTCCTGTACATGGATCTTTGCGGGATGAAGTTCTTTAATACGAAGAACGGCTTCGCGGAGGGAGATAAGCTGCTGCGGGAATTCTCCAGGCTCCTGAACAGCACGTTTAACAACGAAAGCAGCTGTCGTATCGGAGGCGACCATTTTGCGGCCATTACGACGGAAGACGGTCTTGAGGACAGGCTGAAGCAATTTCTTGACGAATGCGCTGTGATGAACGGAGGGAACTCCCTCCCGGTTCACATAGGCATCTACTCCAACAGAATGGGAGAAGTTTCAGTCAGCACAGCCTGTGACCGGGCAAAATTTGCCTGTGACACGATCAAAAGCAGTTTTTCATCCGACTACAGCTTCTATCGTCCGGAATTAAGGGATGATGCGGAAAAGCGTCAGTATGTCCTGGCTAATCTTAATCGCGCGATCCGGGAGGGATGGATCACTGTATACTACCAGCCCATTGTCAGGACGGTAAGCGGCAGGGTCTGCGATGAAGAGGCCCTGGCACGCTGGATCGATCCGGAGCGCGGCTTTCTCTCACCGGCAGAGTTCATTCCGTATCTGGAGGATGCCGGACAGATTTACAAGCTGGATCTGTATGTGCTGGATCGAGTGCTGGAGAAAATGAAATACCAGAAGGACGCCGGACTTCATATTGTTCCACACTCGATCAATCTGTCCAGATCCGATTTCGATAACTGTGATGTGGTTGAAGAAGTCAGACGCCGCGTTGATGCTGCGGGGTTTGGCCGTGAGATGATCACCGTTGAGATCACGGAGAGTACATTCAGCCGTGACGTTGAATTCATGAAGGAACAGGTCAGACGTTTCCAGAGACTCGGCTTCCAGGTCTGGATGGATGATTTCGGGAGCGGTTATTCTTCCCTTGACTTGCTGCAAAGCATCAAGTTTGACCTTCTCAAGTTTGATATGAGCTTCATGAAAAAATATGACGATGGAGACAGTGGAAAAATCCTCCTGACCGAACTCATGCGGATGGCCACCTTACTTGGTATGGATACCCTCTGCGAAGGGGTCGAAACCGATAATCAGGTGAAATTCCTGTACGAAATCGGCTGCTCAAAGCTTCAGGGCTATTATTATTGCAAGCCGATCCCGCTGGACGCGATCATGAATCGGTACAGAGCAGGAAGGCAGATCGGGTATGAGAACCCGGATGAATCGGAGTATCTGGAGACCATCGGCCGGCTGAATCTGTATGATTTGAACATGTTGTCCAGTGGGGAAGGAGACCGTCTCAATGCCTTCGATACGATTCCGATGGGAATTATCGAGGTCAGGGGCGATTCCACAAGGTTTGTTCGGAGCAATCAGGCCTACCGAGATTTTATAAAGAGATTCGTCCATCTGGACCTCACTTATGAAGGCACATCCTTTGCAAAATATGATGCGTCTTTTATGGTGAACGTCGTAAAGACCTGCTGTGAAAAGGGCCTCCTGTCTTTCTATGACGAGCAGATGCCGGACGGCTCTGTTGTGCACTCCTTTGCCCGAAGGGTTGGAACAAACCCGGTAACGGGCAGCGTCGCCGTCGCCATTGCCGTCCTGTCCATCACGTCGCCGCATGAGGGCACCACCTACGCGAGCATCGCGCGCGCTCTGGCCGCGGACTATTACAATATCTATTATGTGGATCTGGACACGGACCGCTTCATTGAGTATTCCTCACCTGTCGGTGGAGAAGAGCTTGCCATGGAGCGGCACGGCAGGCACTTCTTTGACTCCGTTCAGAAGGAAACGATGACCCGTATCTATGAAGCGGACAGGGAAGCGTTTCTTGAGGGCTTTTCAAAGCAGAAGATCATCGAGGAGCTGGACAGGCAGGGCGTGTACAACGCGACCTACCGTCTGATCGACAGCGGAGTCCCGGTATACGCGAATATGAAAGTCACCCGCATGCAGGGCGGGAACAAGATTATTTTGGGCATCAGCATCATTGATTCCCAGATGAAGCAGCAGGAAGAAGCGAAAAGGCTGCGGCAGGAAAAGGCATCTCTGGGGAGGATCGCCGCGCTGTCTCCGAACTATATCGTTCTATATACGGTCGATCCTGTGACCGGGCATTATACGCAATACAACGCCTCGAAAGAATACGAGGATTTCGGCCTTGCCAAACAGGGAGAGGATTTCTTCACCGATATCAGGCATAATGCGCTCAAAACCTTTGCACCGGAGGATATGGAGAGAAACCTGCGCGCGTTCACAAAGGAGAATATGCTGCATGCGGTCGAAGAGGACGGCTTTTTTATCCACAATTACCGGCTTATGCTCAACGGTAAGGCGGTGCCGGTAAGCCTGAGGGCAAGCATGCTTGATGAGAATGACGGGAAGAAGCTCATCCTCGGTGTGACCAATGACGAAGAAGAGTACAGGCGTCAGCTGGAGAAAGCCTACAAAAAGGCGAGCAGCAGGGCCACAATTTATAACCACATTGCGCATGCTCTCGCAAGGGGGTATACGGACCTGTACTATGTCAACATGGAGACCAATGAACTGATCGAGTTCCACACGGATGATGAGCACGGTGTACTCAGTGAAGTGCGTCACAGTGCGGACTTCTTCGAGGGCTGTGAACGGGATGCGAGAACAGGTGTCCATCCGGATGACCAGGAGAAGTTTGTTCAGGCTATGAACCGGGATTTCCTCAAAAAAGCGCTGGAAGGGAACCCAGTCTTTGAACTGAGCTATCGCAGGATAAAAGGCGGGGAACCGTTCTATGTCAGGATGAGGGTCACGCGTATGGAGGATGATCCGCGCATCCTTGTGATCGCCGTAGAGAATATCGACGAGCAGGTCAGACAGCGTATGGAGGAGGAACGGATTCAGGAAGAGCGCATCGTCTATGCCCGCCTTCACGCCCTTACGGGCAACTTTATCTGCGTCTATGTGGTCGATCCAGAGACCGGCAGCTACCGCGAATTCAGCGCCACCGACAACTATGTTGAGAGCTTTGCGCAGGCAAAAACCGGCACGGATTTCTTTGGCACAGTTCGGAACGTGGCCCGGGAATTTAACCATCCCGATGATCTGAATCGCTTCCTGTCGCTCTTCACCAAAGAGAATGTCATGTCGGAAGTGAAACGCAGCGGCATTTTTACACTGGGCTACCGCCTCCTGATGGAGGGAAGGCCCATCCATGTCCAGATGAAGGCCGCCATGGTGGAGGAGAAGGAAGGGCCTCGCCTGGTTGTCGGGCTCAACGATATTGACGTCCAGGTGCGGCAGGAAGAAGAGTATGGAAGGCTTCTCCGGCAGGCGCAGACACAGGTCAATATCGACGCCCTGACCGGCGTCAAAAACAAGCATTCCTATCTGGAGGCAGCGGCGCATATGGATCGCCTGATCGCGCGACACTGGCAGCCGCCGTTTGCCATCGTGGTGTTTGACGTGAACAACCTGAAGACGATCAATGATACACAGGGACATCAGTCCGGGGATCAGTGCCTGAAGGACGCCTGCAAAATCATTTGCGATATCTTTAAGCGCAGTCCCGTATTCCGCATCGGCGGAGATGAGTTTGCGGTGATTTCGCACGGAAGAGACTATGAACACATGAATGAGCTGCTCGCGCAGCTGCGCAATTACAATGAAGAGGCTATTCGAGACGGCGGGATCGTGATCGCCTGCGGCATGGCGAAGTTCGATAACGATACCTGCGTGGCCTCGGTATTTGAGCGAGCGGATCGTAATATGTACGAGAACAAAAATAGCCTGAAAAACAGAGAATAACCGACAGCTTCATTGAATAATAACAGGAGATAGACACTACATGGAAAGCAAAACACACAGAACTACACTGATGCAGCTGCAGCTCAGGCTGCCGGCCAGGATGATTATTTCCGCCCTCATCATGCTGGTGCTGATTGCGCTTGTGTACTTTTTGAACATTCCAAACCCCAATATGATTCTTATAGCCGGACTGGTACTCTGCTCTGCGGTGTTCGGCTTCGGCGGGGGAACGGTGGCAGCGCTTATCATGTTTTTCTACACGCTGTTCTTTTTCTCAACAGACCACAGCTTTACGCAGTTCACACCACAGAATATACAGAAGGTTTTTGTCTCGTTGATCGGCATCCTGACGGATATGCTGCTCGTCTGCTATCTGAAACAATCAGAGGTCCGGGCCTTCCGGGAGGTCGACGAGCTGACGGAAAGATTGAGGACGGAAGCGGAGGAGGAAAAACAAAGGCTGGAAAAAGAACTTCACGCTGTAAGCGAGGTTACAGCGCTCATGGGCTCTATGTCGTCGCTGCTTACAAATATGCCCGCGATGAGCTTTTCAAAGGACGCCGAAACGGGCATTTATCTTGCTTGTAACCAGGCGTTTGCAGAATATGCCGGAAAAAAGAGACCGGAAGAGGTCCTTGGACTCACGGATTATCAGCTCTTTGATAAAACGACCGCCGATCACTTCGTGGAAGATGATAAAAAAGCCTTGTCCATGGAAGGAACGTATGTCTTTTTTGAAGATGTGCCGGATGCGTTCTGTTCCGTGATACGAAATCTCCAAACGACGAAAAAGAAATTCCGGGAGGCGTCCGGGAGACTCTGCCTGCTTGGTATGTGCGTGGACGTTACCGAGACGACCAGGGCCAAGGCGGAAGAAGCCGCGAACAAAGTCCGGGAGCAGGAGGAAAAGGAAAAAGAGGAGCTGGAGGCGTTTTATAAAAAGGATGTGGAGCGGCTGAGCTATCAGGCGTCCCACGATGAACTGACAGGGCTTTATAATCGCTTTGGGTATGACTTTATCCTTTCCGAACTCGATCTTTCCACGGTTTATCTTCTGATGGTGGATGCCGATAATTTTAAAGCTATCAATGATAACTACGGCCATGAGATGGGAGACAAAGTACTTGTCAAAATCGCAAAGGTTCTGAGAAATAACTTCCGGTCCAATGACTGCATATGCAGAATCGGCGGTGACGAGTTCGTAGTCGTGGTGGTCAATGCGTACCCGTTCCAAAAGGCAATGATAAAAACCAAGCTGGAGAAGATCAGCCGGGAATTGATGAACACAGAGGATGGCCTGCCTCCGATTACAGTCAGTGTAGGCATTGCTCACGGAAGCAAGGCGACTGACGATATCGACCTGCTAAAACGGGCGGATCATGCGATGTATGAGCTGAAGCGAAACGGAAAGCACGGTTATTGCTTTTTCGATGAAGTGCGGAAGAGAGCTTGATGGCAATACGTGTGCGAAGGCCGCAATGGCTCGGCTGAAACAAAGGAACCCTTTTGCGGATATCGCTGCCTGAGAATGCAAATGTTTCAGAACCCAAGCCTGAAGCTGGCCGTTCATGATAAATATGATTGATTTGCGAGGGATGTCTATGGAGACAAAGAGAAACACCCGGCGCCCGGTTGTCGCTTTTTTTAATGGCAATATACATGATCCTCATTCCATGACAATGATCAAACTTCTCTATGAGGGCTTTCAGGAGGATGACATTGAGTTTCATTATTATATGGGCGCCGATCTGCACGGTTTTATGGAAGATAATCTCCTGAAAAACCTGCGTGCGGAGAATCACTACTATTCTCTGTTTTCTTATGTTGCTTATGACAGCCCGGACATTATCATCATCACAATGGGCGGTCTTACAAATTCCAGAGAAGCATCGAGCGCGGAAAGCTTTCTGTCGCATTTCCCGGGGGTTCCGATCATCCTGCTGGAAAACGATACGCAGTACCCGAAGGTCACGCATGTGCTGGTTGACAATTATGCCGGAATGTATGCAGCGGTCAAGCATTTGATCAAAGACCACGGGTATAAAAAAATCGTGCACCTTGCGGGGCCGCAAAAAAATGAAGAAGCGGTTTTGCGGAGAAAGGCATACGAAAACGCCATGAGCGATTACGGTATGCAGGAGTGCGTGATCGCGTATGGCGATTACACCAAAAATGTCGATGAACAGGTTAAAGAACTCCTGGATACACAGCCGGATGCGATCGTTTCAGCCAACGATGTCATGGCAAATGTAGTCTACCGTTATGCGCAGGAGAGAGGGATGCAGATCGGAGTAAACCTTGCCGTTACAGGCTTCGACGACGCAAAAACATCTGCGCTTCTTGAACCGCCCTTAACCACAGTCAAGCAAGACTACAGCCGCATCGCAGATGCTGTCCTGTCGCAGGTGCGCAGCTATTTGAGAGGGGAACCGCGGAAGGATGTGCTGATCCCGGCCAATCTGATCCGGCGCTGCTCCTGCGGCTGTTCACTTGAGGCGGCAAAGAGTGCAGCTGTAAAGGAGCAGATTTTCACGCATAACATGCAGATCGATCAGATGATCTTCCAAGGACTGGAGACTACGTTCGTCCTTAGAAACATGCTCTATCAGCAATTAGACCGTGAACTGATGTTTCGGGAATTGGGACAAACGCTCTGTGAACTTGGCGCGAAAAGGTCATTTATTTTGCTGTATGACAATCCTCTCTACAGGAATAAACGTGAAGTAGTTGACGCACCGGCACAAATACGGATAGCCATGCAGCAGGAGGGGCTGGAGGTTATTAGCTATTCCGAAAAGGAAGGCCCTGTCATCCATAGGGGAGAACTCAGGAAGTGGGTCACTACTGATGAACGTACAACGTTCACGGATTTTGTACTCTATTTCCAGGAGATCGAATATGGCGTCCTGATTGCAGATATTGAGCCGGCACAGCTTCTTCATTTCTATTCGTTGTCACTCGAAATCGGCAGTGGTCTCAGGTATCTTCAGCTTGCATTAGATCAAGAGTCGGTTAATCGGACGCTGGAGGAGAAAAACCAAATCTTAAACTATGTGGCAAGCCATGATAACCTGACAAGTCTTTATAACCGCGCAGGAATTATGAGCGAGCTCATGCGATATGTACACAGCTTTCCCGGGCAGGAGCAATTTCTGCTGGTTATGGCGGATCTTGATCATCTGAAACAAATAAATGACACATTTGGACATAACGAGGGCGACCTGGCACTCAAGCAGGTCTCCGGGATTCTCAAAGAAGTGTTCCCGGAGGGCAGCCCTATCGGGAGAAATGGCGGGGACGAGTTTTTAGCTGTAGTGCGGTTGTCAGAGGTGCCTTTGGATGAAGAAGATACAGCTGAGGAGAAGCTGATCGAGCTGAAAAAGAATACTCTGCGCAAACAACTGCAGGAAGTTTGCGATAAGGAAAATAGTGACAGGGAATCCTATTATGTTGATATTTCAGCAGGGTTCAGCGAATTTTGTTCACGCGATCTGGGAAGGATTCTTCAGATTGTTGAGAAAGCGGACCAGGACTTGTATGATGACAAGAAGAACCGCCGCCTTGATGTTCGGAAAGGGAATCATACATAAAATCATAGCAGCGTTGGTGGGCTTATACACGACTCTATTCAGAAGCTGCATATAAGCGAATAGAAAACCACGCTTCTCGAAGCTGATATCGGCCATCCTGGTTTCAACAGAGCTGTTCCAGACGTAATCGTGGCGCCTAAAGTTTGAATTTACGTAGAGCTATGCTATACTGCCTTTATAGAAACCGCCCGGAGGGGTATGTATATGAAAAAAGTACTCTACATTTTGAATGATTGCATGCGGAAGTTCACCTATGAGAGAACTGCCGGCTTTTGGCAGGCGCTTCAGCGCCTGGATGAGCCGGTCGATTTGCATATCGTTCGCAGCGACGGATATTCGGAATACGCGCCGGAGCATAATTGCGGAGAGTATAATATTTTCCGTCTCCCATCCTATGAAAGTTTCGACGGTATCGTTTTGGATATCAACAGTGTATTTACCAGAGATTCTGACGCTTATGCCTCAGAAAGTGTGCGCTATGCAGTACAGACGGCTGTCAGGTCCGGAAAGCCGGTCATTTCCATGGCAAACGACTTAAAGGGATGCACGTATGTCGGGATCGATAATTACAGCGCCATGCAGTCTGTAATCCGGTATCTGCATAAGGTGCAGGGCTTGACCGCTTTTGCTCGGCAGAGGCTCTGGCGAGAGTCAGAGATACAGAGTACGGGATGATTTCGCCCGCTTTGTTTATCCCGGCGGCGGAGGCTACAGGGTTGATTCTCTCGATAGGGGAAATGATTCTGGAAGCTGTATTCAGGTTCATTTCGGAGCATGCACTGGACGAAATGGGGCTTTCTTACATTGAAATCAACCTTTCCGTGGCGCAGTGCCTCCAGCGAGAGCTGCCGGAGATAGTCAAACGACTTCAGCAGAAGCATGGCATAGACCCGTGCCAGATCAATTTTGAAGCGACAGAGACGCTCTATGGAAACCTTAACAATATCATGGAAACGAATGTCCGGGAATTGGTGGATATGGGATATTCTTTCTCCCTGGATGATTATGGCGTGGGCTATTCCAATATCCGGCGATTGAGGACCCTGCCCGTTCGCATCATCAAGATCGACAAGAGCCTTGTGGACGATATGTTCACGGAGGACGGCAAGGCTGTTATTAAAAATACCGTGCATATGATGAAAAGCATCAACAAGGAACTAGTTGTGGAGGGTGTAGAGACCAAAGAAGCGGTGGAACTGTGCGAAGAGCTTTCCTGCGACTTCATTCAGGGCTTCTACTATTCCAAACCGCTGCCGGAGGAAGAGTTTACGGAGTTTGTCCGAAAACGCAATCATGACGCGGTCATGCATAATATGTCGGCCTGAAAGAAAGCGTAGTACAGAATATCGATGAACAGATTAAGTGTCGCAATTCGCCATCACGGGCTTGTCTGGAGTGATCTTATGAAAAAGGTATCGATGTTCATACTGTCCCTGTTGATATGCGTGCTGCTTTCCTCCTGCTCGAATCAGAAGGAAGATACGCAGGCGGCGGAGGACTGGGTGTGGGAATACAAAGTAGATATCACCTGTCCCTGGGGAAAAGGCGGAGGAGCCGACACGACGCTTCAAGCGTTTCGCGACGCTTTTCAGACTGTCAGCAGCACCGATATTGTCATTGAACATAAGAGCGGGTCCGGTGGTATCGCCGGAATGCAATATGCCCAAACCAAACCCGCCGACGGTTATTTCTATCTGCTGGGCACGCAGTCGCTTCTGCTTATGCAAATCTCGGGGGAGACGGACTATGATGTTTACCATTCGATCCACCCGCTTTGCCGCCTGGTCCACGACTGCAATTTGTTTGTTACTGCGCCTGACGCTGTCCGAAAAAGCTACGAGGAAGTTCACGACTACGCGCTTAACCATCCCGGCCAGCTGCGCTGTGGGCTGATGAGCCTGATGGGACTCGACAGCGCCTGCGTCGAAAGCGCGTTCGGCGATACCATGGAGGTTGTGCAGTACCAGGACGGTCGCACGATGCTTGAAGACGCAGCAAACGGCACCATTGACTGTGCTATCTGCGGGCCGGGTGAGGCAGCTGGGATGCTCTCATCAGGTAGTCTCCACATCCTGATGAGTTGTACCGAAGAGCCTGTAACGATCAAGGGGTATGACAAACCGATTCCGTGCGCCGGAGATTTGGGGCTTGACTGTTTCTATGGCCCCGGCCGCGGTATATTCTATTTCGACGGAACACCTGAAGCGGCTATCCAGGCATTTGAACGCGACGCAAAAGCCGCCGTTGAAAGCGAGAGCTTTCAGCGTTTTCTCCGTGAACAGAACCTTGACCTTCGACCGGGTTGGCTTGGACGCGACGCATATCAGGCGCAGTGGGACAGCGAATTTGCCGACCTTTCCGAGATGTTTGCCGGAGGAGATATGTCATGAGAGCTAAAGCCGGCTTAAAAAGTGAATTTCAGCAGATCCTGGTCTATATCGTGGTGTTTGCCCTTTTCTCTTTATTTGCCTTAACTGCTGTGGTCACAGTGAAACGTGTCATTCACTATTATACCGAACACGAGACCGACGTGATTGCCACCGATCTTCAGCTTGACCTAGACGCACAGTTAACAGAAGTAAATGACGGACTTGCTGATCTGGAGATTCGCCACCTTCTGGAGATCTATGCCAGGCTGCATGATCTGGATATCGTCCTGACGGACCGAAAGGGTGTCGTTCAGGCGAGCTCTGTGCGTGATCTGCTGACAGGGGAACCGCTATTTGAGCAGTCCTCAGTTTTTTCCCCGGCTGAGCGCTGTCTGATGCGCGAGGGCACGCTGCACTTTATCGATGGGGCCTGGGTGTCCGACAGGAGGGTACTAAATGTTACCTATTGCACCACACGGCCTGTGATTGGAACAGACAGTCGCATGGTGATACTCGCACGCAACAGCAGGCTGATAGCGGTGTTGAGCCGGGCAATGTTATTCTTTTTTATAGGGCTGGCTGCCCTGTTTATCAGCACGATATTCCTGATGCACAGGATATTATTTGGCTACCGTCACCGCATCATCGAGCTTGCGACGATCGATGAGCTTACGGGCCTTGCCAACCGGAAGTCTTTTATTCGTCAGTACAACGAAAGAATCAGGCAAGGTTTTCCTGACGGCGCAATGCTTTTCATGGTGGATGTGGATAAATTCAAGTTTGTCAATGACAACTATGGTCACGCAGCAGGAGATCAAGCGTTAGCTTTTATAGCTAAGCAAATTCAGAGCCTGATGAATCAACACTGCTTGGCGGGGCGCTGGGGAGGGGACGAGTTCATTGGAATCTACACGGATGGCAAGGTCAAAGCCAGAGAAAAACTGAATCTGCTGCTGCGGGAAGTTCGGGAAACTCCAGTGCGCATAGAGAATGGAGATGAGCTTAACCTGACGGTCAGTATTGGGGCTGTCCCGATTGATAAGGAGCAGAGTCTAAGCAGGAACATTGAACAGGCTGATGCTGCGCTCTATTGCTCCAAGGAAGCAGGCAGGGATTGCTTGACGGTAAACAGATAACAATGATCTCATGTTCGGCGAAAGCCAGTAGAGGAAACAGTGATGGTGCTGTAAAAAACGATTAATTATGGAGGTTACCTCAGAGATGAAGAGGAGCCGGATGATATATTTGCTGGGTTTCACCCTTTAGAGGACTTCGACGAAAAACTCTTCAGAGATAATGTGGTGTCTGCCGATGTGATAACAAATGAAGCAATTGTTTTTTAGCTTAAGTGCGGGCTGAAACTGACAGAGCGGTTCACGCCCAAAAAAGGTTTTTAAAACTGACATGAAACAGTTGTTCACTTAAATGGAGGCAGGGGGAACGAAACGTGGCAAATATTCCTCATGGGTACAGGATCGAAAGAGACAAAGCAGTTGTTGAACTGACGCAGGCTGAACAGGCATTAAGAAAGTGTCCTGAAATCACTGCTGTCAGGAAGCCTTACACGGCGGCATATCGTTTTCAACTCGTTATGGCAGAAGAAGCATTTCATCCCGGAATGAACAGATATGATGTTATTGAGGCATTGTATTGCCTGCTCGAGCCGTCAGAAAATGGGCGTAAAAGCGCATCTAATGTGGAAAGGGCATGGATCAAAAACAGGCTGGCAAATTGTGCTCCACTGGTGGATGAAAAAGAGTCCTTTTTATTTCACGAGAAAGCCCATGATAAGTACGAGAACCAGTTATCAGAAAAAGAGCGGGAGAGACATATCCGGGAAGAGTATATTCGTGAATTAAGAACAAGTCTTGGCTATTCCAGAAGAAGGTTTTCAAAGAAAGTGGGGATAGGGGAGAGTACGCTCTTCCTGATTGAACACGGCAAAATGGCGGCTAGTAATTCAATTATGGAGCGCATTGAGACTCGCTTTCCCAGAAGGAAAAATCTTTGATTTGGCACTTATTTCAATAAAAAATGTTGGAAAATATCGCAGCTTATAGCAGGCGCTGTCAGATGGAAAAACTAATGAAAGCGGTCAATGGCTGCATGACAAACTAAAAGCATCTCAGTTCCGTTTCTCTTCAACGAGCCGGTTGCAGGAGGCAACTCAACAACCACCGCTTGAAGCGCAGCATGATCTGATCGAAAGCACATTAACACTTCCTTCCATGCGCATGATAATCTTTCAGGAAGAAATCTGAAAGGAGACTTATCATGCTCACTATAAACCACGCGTCGCTGGACGCTTTTATAAAACATCTCAGGGAGCAGGAGTACAGCCCTGCCACGATTGCGAAATACGCCCATGATGTACAGACATTGCTCCAGTACGCGCCGGAGGGGATCAGGGACAAGGAGCACTTGAACAGCTTTCGCGCCTGGTTGGAGCCATGCTGGGGGCGGTCAACTGCTTTCTCGCCTTTCTTGGCTCGGACTGGCGGCTCAAATATGTCCGCGTACAGCGCAGGGCCTTTTTACCGGCAGACCGGGAGCTTACACGGCAGGAATACGAAAGTCTGGTTTCCGCAGCCTTAGAGCAGGGCGACAGACGCTTGGCCCTGATCGTCCAGACACTGTGCGCCCTCGGCCTGCGGATCAGCGAATTGAAGGCCGTTACCGTGGAGAGCCTTGCCGCCGGGGAGGCAAGCATACACAACAAGGGAAAGCTCCGCACGATCCTGATCCCCGACGCACTTTGTAAGAAGCTGCGCGCCTGGTGCTACGAGCGCGGCATCCGCGCGGGCTGCGTCTTTGTCACCCGGACGGGGCGGGCGCTTGATCGCTCCAACGTCTGGAAGATGCTGAAACGGCTGGCGGAGGCGGCAAGGGTACTCAAAAAGAAGGTCTTTCCCCACAATCTGCGCCACCTCTTCGCCCGGACGCACTATGAGCGTTTCAAGGACATTGTGCGCCTCGCGGATATCCTCGGCCACAGCAGCATCGACACCACCCGAATTTACACCGCCCGCAGCGGAAAAGAAGAGAGGCGGCAGCTTGGGCAGCTCCGCCTCATCCTGTAAAAGCCTGTCGGGATGGGTATGAATCAATTGACAAAACACGGCGCAAAAGATAGAATGGAGACAACCTCGCAAGAGGCCACCGGAGCAATCCGGCGAAAGGTGCGCTGTTGAATATGGCGGTTGGCCACTTTCCCGATGAGGGGAGGTGGGGCTTATGGATAAGCGGAGAATCCTTCGCTTTGTGCTGTGCCTCATCGTGATCGTTTTGATCATGCTGTACATAGCGCCACAGGCTTACTAAGCTTTTAAAAGCTTGTTGACCGCCCGGCTGAGCCCCGTGCGGTCAACATTATTTATGTAACTGTATCGGGCCAACCGTCAAATCAACAGCGCCCTTTTGTATCTTCATTATACCACGCGCCCGGGCTTTGTCAAGCGGAGAAACACTGTCCCGGATGCAGTTATGCCTGAATAAAAAGATTTACAGGCCGCGATTCAGTTATCACGGCCTGTAAGAGGATCGAGTTACCGGACTGATCCTGATCTCGCAGAATTCATTTATTATCCGGATTATATCACGCTTTTTGTCCGTCCACAACCGACAAATCCGGGGTGACACTGAGCGCATAGTATCTCGAAATCACTTGTACCCCATCACGCTCATAAACGGGAAAATGCCGGGAGAGGTAGATTGCAACGGTATCGCCAGTATGGACTGAGGGAACGGGAAAAGTCGGACGTATCATTATGATCCGGCCTTCAAGCGAGACATATATGGCTGCCGTGCGTCTGCGAAACAGCGTCTTCTCTATCGCAGAGCAGGTTCCCCGCAAACAGATGCAGTTGCCGCTTGCCCAATCGGAAAAAAGAACGCTCCCGGCAAAGAGACTATATACCATGTTTATAAGAGGTGGGATCGCAAGCCGAATACCGGGAGAAATAATCATACAGACAATAAACAATATCGCGCTGATAAGCGCGGCAAGCAGCCGAAAGACCAGCACACGCCTAAGAGGCTCTGGCAGAGA
>Ga0310691_10001707_pt1 | contig 32448 bp, 32 predicted proteins | sample 176DNAGHGlowgp2_FD_203887 | JGI IMG/M metagenome (GOLD analysis project Ga0310691, IMG submission 203887) | Sheep rumen microbial communities from Palmerston North, Manawatu-Wanganui, New Zealand - 1766 DNA GHGlow gp2 (v2) (version 2) | ecosystem: Host-associated > Mammals > Digestive system >... | reverse complement strand
AAACAGGGCGCAGCAGCAAACGGCAGAATGGAGAGCCCACCGCAATTTGTTATTTTTGCTTCGTTTTGTACTCCAAAATTCAATGCTCGGCATAAAAAATAAACGAGTTTATTTTGTTTTGCTCTCGTTTTTTCGTAACTTTGGTTTCACCGAAATTACTTGGCACTCGGAAAAGCTCAAATAAATTTGGCTTTTCACTCGTTTATTAGTAACTTTGCAAACGATATGCAAGAAAACAACATCAAACAGGATTCTTTCAAAGCCTGGCTGCTGGCTGCTCGTCCTAAGACGCTTAGCGGCGCAGCGGTTCCCGTCATGATTGGCATTGCCTTGGCGTGGAGCGATGCCAAACTGCTTGGCGCAGGCGTATTCAGTCCCACGGCAGCGCTGCTGTGCCTGCTATTTGCCTTCATCATGCAGATTGATGCCAATTTTGTCAATGACTTCTTTGACTATGCACGCGGCAATGACGATGCAGCCACACGCCTTGGGCCATTGCGAGCCTGTACGCAGGGTTGGGTCAAAGTTGATTCCATGAAGCGAATGATTGCCACCACTACCTGTCTGGCATGTCTCGTCGGACTGCCCCTGATATGGTATGGCGGACTGGAGATGATAGCTGTCGGCGTGCTGTGCGTCGTTTTCTGCTTCCTCTACACCACCCACCTGTCCTATATGGGCATGGGCGATGTCCTTGTACTCGTATTCTTCGGCATTGTACCTGTATGCTGTACCTACTATGTCCAGCTACACACCCTGACTTGGCAGGTATTCATCGCCTCTATAGCCTGTGGACTGGTCATTGACGGATTGCTCATCGTCAACAACTACCGAGACCGTGACAACGACCGCCGCGATGGCAAGCAGACGCTGGTTGTCAAGATAGGTTCTCGCGCCACCGAAAACCTCTACCTTGCCCTTGGCATCACGGCCACGCTGCTGGGCATTGTGTTCTGGATGAACGGCCACGTGCTGGCTTTTATCATGCCCTTGATTTACCTGTTGCTCCACGTTTACACCTGGCAGAAGATGCGGTGCATCAACCATGGACGCCAGTTGAACGAATGTCTTGGCGAAACTGCCCGCAACATTTTCATCTACGGGCTTTGCGTAGCCTTGGGCCTTATGCTTATCTGACGGGATTCAGGGCATCATGGCCTTGGCTGCCACTAACGCAGGTATAGCCAATAGATAGCTACTGCAATAACAATAAGCACAATGGTGACTATACTCTTAATCATGCACGAGGCCACCTTCTTCACCACCAGAAAACCAATGACGATCAATGCCAACAGCATGATGTAATAGATGAAATTACCTTCCATTTCTCAAAATTAACTATCAATCAAAACTTCAAAACTTTATAACTTCAAAACTTCAAGATTTACTTGAACAGATGCTTGAAAGCCGCTGGTACTGGTGTTTCAAACTCCATGGGTTGGCGCGTCACGGGATGGTAGAAGCATAACAGCCACGCATGCAGGCACAAACGGTGTAGCGGGTCGTCGCCATTGCCATACTTGGGGTCGCCACAAACAGGATGTCCCATGTCGGCAGCATGTACACGAATCTGATTCTTACGACCCGTCTCCAGCTTGAATTCCACCAACGAGTAGTCCGTGGTGCGGTCCATGACGTGAAAATGTGTCACCGCATATTTGCCACCATTATCGACAGGCGACGAGAAGGTGAAATAGGCCTTGTTGTCTTTCAGCCAGTTGGCAATAGTGCCTTCGTCGTCAACCATCTCACCACTCAACACCGCCACATAGCGGCGGTCGTAAACAATCTGGTGCCAGTTGTGTTCCAGAGCCTGTTCCGTATCCATGTCCTTGGCGTACACCATCAAGCCCGATGTATCACGGTCCAGACGATGAACCACATGCGCCGTACAGTTCTGATGTGTCTTGCGGAAATAGTCGTCCAAGACCGCCTTCACGTTCAACGACGAGTGGCCTGCAGCCATCGACAAGATACCAGGCTGCTTCTCAACCACTACTAACCAGCGGTCTTCATAGACCAGCTTCACATAACGGCTTCGAAGCACCTGCACGTTGCGCTTCGTCTTTGAGACTGCCACCTTCATGCCCGGCTTCAGCAAATAGTCGAACTGCGTTACCGTCTTTCCGTTGACACGGATGCCCTGTCCGTGGAGGGTCGCCTTCACCTTTGAGCGTGACTGGTCCAAGCGTTCAAGCAAGAACTCGAGCAGCGGTTGCTCCTTGTCGACCACAATGTGGTCATATTCTCCCTGTTGATTCGTTGAATATCTCATAACTGCCTGCAAAATTATAAAGAAAAAGCGAAACGACGAAACGAAAGCAAATTATTTTTGATAAAGACATACAACCGAAATATAGAAAAATGGGAAAATATTTTGCTATTTGGAAACGTATTCGTAACTTTGCACGGAATTATATAAAAAAGTATAGAAAATATGATGCAGACATGGATAATGACCGCCCTCCTCTGTCTTTTCGGATCAGTAGCAGGTGTTCAGGCACAAATCATGAAAGCTGCCGATTTGGAAAAGTATGCCAAGGAGAAGTACGGTGACAAGTGGCTTGACGCTGCTGCCAACCTGGCACAAGGCCTGACTTTCGACAAGAACCAGTCGCTGACCTACCAGCAGGTGATTGAGGTGCCTGGAAAGACCAGACAGCAGTTGTATGTGATGCTGAACTACTGGGTAACAGCCACCTTCAAGGACAAACAGGCCATTACCCTGAATGACAAGGATGCCGGCTGCATCATCATCTCGTCGGCCATCGATGCCATTGCCGACCACACTGGTACGCTGAACCGCTATGTCGTCAGCATCACCCCTATTATCAAGATTGACATCAAGGAAGGAAAGGTGCGTGTCACCTATACCGTGCAAAACTACGACATCCTTAAAGTTGAGGATGGCGGATGGTTGGGCGGTCTGACCGACACCGACAATAACCGGAACAGGAACAAGGACGTCTATGCTGACGGCAAGCGCATGAAGAATGACAAGACCGACCGCCATCTGTACGACGAGCAATGGGAGATTGTCAAACACTATCCCTTTGTAGAGAAAGATGCCCAGAAACGCACCTGCTCTAAAGCGCTTATGATGACCCACGCCTACTCAAATGCTATCATGGACAAGGTTGAAGAGGCCTTGAGGAATGGCCTTGTGGGCAATGAAGATGAAGACTGGTAAGAATAAAACATTGTGATAGAGAAGCATATCGTATTAGAGGATATCGACCCTGTAGTATTTTACGGCACGGGAAACAGTCACTTGCAGATGATGCGGGCGCTGTATCCCAAATTGCGCATTGTGGCTCGCGACAACGTCATTCGCATACTGGGCGACGAGGAGCAGATGGCCGCCTTCGAAGAGAGTGCCGAACGCATGCGCCAGCATGTTGTGCGCTTCAATGCCCTGAAGGAGGAAGACATCCTGGATATTGTGAAAGGTCGCCGGACGAAGGACGAGGTACCCGAGGGTGTCGTGTGCTACAGCATGTCCGGACGAGCCATCAAGGCACGCTCGGAGAACCAGCAGAGGCTTATCGATGCCTATCAGAAAAACGATATGGTGTTTGCAGTAGGACCGGCAGGTACCGGAAAGACCTACCTGTCGATAGCCCTGGCGGTGAAGGCGCTGAAAGAGAAGACGGCAAAGAAAATCATCCTCTCGCGACCTGCCGTGGAGGCTGGCGAGAAACTGGGATTCCTGCCTGGCGATATGAAGGACAAAATTGATCCCTACCTGCAACCGCTGTATGACGCTCTGGAGGACATGCTGCCACAGGTGAAGCTGCAGGAAATGATGGAGCGTCACGTCATCCAGATTGCGCCGCTGGCATTCATGCGCGGCCGCACGCTGAGTGATGCCGTAGTCATTCTGGACGAAGCTCAGAACACGACCCCACAGCAGATTCGCATGTTCCTGACCCGTATGGGATGGAATACGAAGATGATCATCACGGGTGACATGACGCAGATAGACCTGCCAAAGACACAGCGCAGTGGACTGGTAGAGGCTCTGAATATATTAAAAGAGGTGGAAGGTATAGGCATTGTCGAACTGGACCGCAGCGACATTGTGCGCCACAAATTAGTAACAAGGATAGTAAACGCATACGAAAGATATGAAAGCATTAACAAGAACTGACTTCAACTTTGAAGGACAAAAAAGCGTGTACCACGGAAAGGTGCGCGACGTGTATGACATCAACGACGACCTGATGGTGATGGTGGCGACAGACCGTATCTCGGCCTTCGACGTCATCCTGCCAAAAGGCATCCCCTACAAGGGACAGGTGCTGAACCAGATTGCCGCCAAGTTCCTGGATGCCACCAGCGACATCTGCCCCAACTGGAAACTGGCCACGCCAGACCCCATGGTGACCGTGGGACTGAAGTGTGAAGGTTTCCGTGTGGAAATGATTATCCGCAGCATCCTCACAGGATCGGCATGGCGCGAATACAAGAACGGCTGCCGCAAGCTGTGTGGTGTCCGTCTGCCTGACGGCATGAGGGAGAACGAGCGTTTCCCTGAGCCCATCATCACGCCGACGACCAAGGCCGACGAAGGCCACGACATGAACATCTCACGCGAAGAAATCATTGCCCAGGGCATCGTCTCTGAAGAAGACTATCAGATCATGGAGGACTATACTCGCCGTCTGTTCGCCCGTGGACAGATGATTGCCCAGAAGCAGGGCCTCATCCTCGTGGATACAAAATATGAATTTGGCAAGCGTGACGGCAAGGTGTACCTCATCGACGAGATCCACACCCCCGACAGCTCGCGCTACTTCTATGCCGACGGCTATGAGGAGAACCTGAAGGAGGGCAAGCCCCAGCGCCAGCTCTCGAAGGAGTTTGTGCGCCAGTGGCTCATTGAGCACGACTTCATGAACGAGCCTGGACAGGTGATGCCCGAGATTACCGACGAATATGCCGAGAGCGTCAGCGAACGCTATATCGAGCTCTTTGAGCACATTACCGGCGAACGCTTCGAGAAGGCTTCGGACAGCGATGACCTGGCTCAGCGTATTGAAAATAATGTCAGCAACTGGCTGAAGAACCAATAGGATTCCGAATGTACGAGCAGGAAACGATAAAGCCCTATAACAGCGGCGAGAAGGCCGAGCAGGTGGAGCAGATGTTCGACAACATCGCTCCTACCTATGACCGTCTGAACCACCGCCTGTCATGGAACATCGACCGCTACTGGCGAAGGAAGGCCCTGCGCCAGCTGCAACCCTGCCACCCACGGCAACTGCTCGACATCGCTACTGGCACGGGAGACCTTGCCATACAGGCCGTGAAGATGATGCCTGACGTAAAGGTCACGGCCGTCGACATCAGCGAACAGATGATGAAAATCGGTCAGGAGAAGGTGCAGAAAGCAGGATTGGCAGGCAGTATCAGCTTTGACAAGCAGGACTGCACACAGCTGACCATTCCCGATGCATCCTACGACGCGGTGACGGCAGCTTTCGGCATCCGCAACTTCGCTGACCTTGACAAAGGACTTTCGGAAATGTGCCGCGTACTGCGCAAGGGCGGACATCTATGTATCATAGAACTGACGACACCTGTCGCCTTCCCTATGAAACAGTTGTTCCGTATCTACAGCCATACAGTACTGCCCCTCTACGGACGGATTATCTCCAAGGACACGTCGGCATACTCATACCTGACGCGGACTATCGAAGCCTTCCCGCAGGGCGAGCGCATGACCGGCATACTCAAGAAAGCAGGTTTTGCCGAGGCGCGTTTCCAGCGGCTGACCTTCGGCATCTGCACGATGTACTTCGCAACGAAATAGTTCACGGTCAAAAAACGAATATTATAACGAAATAACAACATTGTATTTATGGACAAGTACGGACTTATCGGTTACCCCCTGGGACACTCGTTCTCCATCAGCTACTTCAACCAGAAGTTCCACGATGAGGACATTGACGCGGTGTACGAGAACTTCGAGATTCCCACCATTGACGCACTTCCTGAAGTATTGAGTAGCAACCCCGAACTCAAGGGGCTCAACGTTACGATACCCTACAAAGAGAAAGTGCTACCATTCCTCGACAGTATTGCTCCCGAAGCCCGTGCCATTGGTGCTGTCAATGTGATTCGCGTCAAACACGACGGCAAGAATATCCGTCTGAAGGGCTACAACTCGGATGTCATCGGCTTCACGCAGAGCATAGAGCCCATGATAGACAAGAAGTGGCACAAGAAAGCCCTGATACTTGGTACAGGAGGGGCATCGAAGGCCATTGGCTATGGCTTACGCAATCTTGGACTGGAAACAGTCTTCGTCAGCCGATACGAGCGTCCGGAAACCATTCAGTACAAGAGCATTACACCTGAGGTCGTCAAAGAATACAATGTCATTGTCAACTGTACGCCCGTGGGCATGTACCCGAAAACAGAAGAGTGTCCTGACCTGCCTTACGACGCTATGGACTCGCACACCATTCTCTACGATCTCATCTATAACCCTGACGAAACGTTGTTTATGAAGCGTGGAGCCGCGCATGGCGCACAGACCAAGAACGGTCTGGAGATGCTGTTGCTACAGGCTTTTGCCTCATGGGAATTCTGGCACGAGAAATAATAGAATCATGACACTGACAGACAACATCAATACACTGACCGCACAGTATAATGACGCCATACAGGCGCTGATAGACTCCTATAATATGGAGTCCGAACAGTTCGTGACGTTAGGGTCGTCAACAAAACTAAAACGGCAGTATTCAAAAAAATACGAGGCACTGGTTCAAGAATATAGAGGCAAGTGCAACGAGCAACTGCAGGTCTGGAAGCAGAACCATCCGGAATGGGCCAAACGCCGCAAGATGCTGGGATGGCTGTTCATCATCGGCATCCTGGCAGCTTTCGTGGGCTGCTGTGCTTCTTTGCCTGAAGACGAGAGTAGCCCAGCGACTTCGTCGTTCGTCTCGCAAGAGCATACTCAAGCCTGGAATGCCGACAACATTCCCATCCCTTACCTTCAAGACTCGACGCAATACGTGTCGAATCCTGACAGCGTGCTGACTCAGAATGCCGTAGACCGCATGAATGTCACCCTGCAGAAGCTGAATCTTGAACTGGGTGTTCAGTCTGTGGTCATCGTGGTCAACAACATCGAGAATGACGACCCCTTCCGTTTTGCACAGGATGTGGGCAACAAGTATGGCGTCGGCTATCAGAATAAAGGACTGGTGGTCGTCGTCGGCTACTTGGACCACAGCATCAACATGTCACCCGGTAAGGCACTGGAAGCCGACCTGACGGATGCCGAATGCCACCGTTTGGAACAGCAATACGTCGTTCCTGCCATGCGTGCTGAAATGCCTGACAGCGGTATGATATACCTCACAGAAGCCATCTACTCAACCCTCAAGAAAAAAGAGTTGCCGCAGATGTCGAGTCTGCTCAGTGGGAGTGACGATGACAGTGCCTTGTTAGGATCCTTGGGACTGACCTTCCTCTTCCTGCTAGGCTGGTGCGTGTATTTCCTAAAACTGAACAAGAAGTATCAGTGGATGGGTCTGACAAGTGCCATACCTCTTCTGGCTAACCCGTTTTATGTGGCTGAGACCTATCACAGCAATGGTGGTGGCTTTGGAGGTTTCAGAGGCGGTGGCGGAGGCGGAGGATTCAGCGGAGGCCACTTCGGCGGTGGTTCCTTCGGCGGCGGTGGTGCTACGTCCAGATGGTAGAAGAAGTGAAAAGAAATAAAAAGGTTTAACAATTAATATTACACAACTATGAAACTGAGTAAATCAACAATCGGTATCATCGCAGCAGTTGTCATCATTGGCGCGTGGGCTGCAAGTGCTTACAATTCAATGGTGGGAGAGCAGGAAAAGGCTACTACTGCACTGGCCAACGTACAGTCGGCCTATCAGCGTCGTGCTGACCTCATTCCTAACCTTGTAGAAGTCGTCAAGGGCTATGCTTCACACGAGAAGGAGACCTTTGAGAGCGTTGTCGCTGCCCGTTCGAAGGCTACCAGTATCACACTTGATCCTTCAAACATCACACCAGAGAAACTGAAGGAGTTCCAGCAGGCACAGGGTGAACTGGGTTCTGCACTCGGTAAGCTGATTGCTATCCAGGAGAACTATCCCGAACTGAAAGCCAACGAGAACTTCCGCGACCTGCAGGTACAGTTAGAGGGTACGGAGAATCGCATCAACGAGGCTCGCAACACCTTCAATGGTGTCGTGCAGAACTATAACACCTACATCCGCAAGTTCCCCAAGAATCTCATCGCAGGTATCTTCGGCTTCAACACGATGGAGAAGTTCCAGGCTGATGCTGGCGCAGAGAAAGCTCCGCAGGTGAAATTCTAATGGTTCACTATGTTGCTGTCGCAGCAACAAGCAAAATACAATTATGAGTAACAACCGCTATATGCAGCGTGGCGTCAGCGCCGCCAAGGAGGACGTACACGCTGCCATTAAAAACATTGACAAAGGCCTCTTTCCGCAGGCTTTCTGTAAAATCATCCCCGACATCTTGGGCAGCGACCCGGAGTATTGCAACATCATGCATGCCGACGGCGCCGGCACCAAGTCGAGCCTGGCCTATATGTACTGGAAGGAGACGGGCGACCTCTCCGTATGGAAGGGCATTGCGCAGGACGCCATCGTCATGAATACCGACGACCTGCTATGTGTGGGTGCCGTCGACAACATTCTTGTCTCCAGCACCATCGGGCGCAACAAGATGCTCGTTCCGGGTGAGGTCATCTCGGCCATCATCAACGGCACCGACGAGTTGTTGGCTGAACTGCGCGAGATGGGCATTGGCATTTACCCGACAGGCGGTGAGACAGCTGACGTGGGCGACCTCGTGCGCACCATCATCGTAGACTCTACCGTCACCTGCCGCATGAAGCGTGCCGATGTCATCGACAATGCCAACATTCGTCCTGGCGACGTCATCGTGGGACTTTCATCTACAGGACAGGCTACCTACGAGAAGCGTTACAATGGCGGCATGGGTTCAAACGGACTCACCTCAGCCCGCCACGATGTCTTCTCGAAATATCTTGCAGAGAAATACCCCGAGAGCTACGACCACGCCGTGCCCGACGACCTCGTCTACAGCGGCAAATACCAACTGACGGACAAGGTCCCGTACGTTGCGACTGAGTCGCAACCTACAGAACTGCCAAACATGGGTCAACTGGTACTCTCTCCTACCCGCACCTATGCTCCTGTCATCAAGCGCTTGCTCGACGAGCTGCGTCCTGAGATTCACGGCATGGTGCATTGTACAGGCGGTGCCCAAACCAAGGTGCTGCACTTCGTCAGCGACAACTGCCGTGTCATCAAGGACAACATGTTCCCCGTTCCCCCACTCTTCCGCGCCATCCATGAGTGCTCAGGCACCGACTGGAAGGAGATGTATCAGGTGTTTAACATGGGACATCGCATGGAAATCTATGTACGGCCAGAAGTGGCAGAACAGGTCATTAGCATCTCGAAGTCGTTCAACATTGATGCTCAGGTGGTAGGACACATTGAGGAAGGTCCGAAGAGTCTGACCATCCAGTCCGAATTCGGCACCTTCAATTATTAAATGTTCCGTAAACTGAGGTTTTATCTCAGCCCTTAAAGAAAATATGGATAATAACAGTATATTACAAAAACTCGACGGTCTGGAGGCTCGGTTCGAAGAGGTTTCAACGCTGATTACTGACCCCAATGTGATTGCTGACCAGAATCGCTTCGTGAAACTGACGAAGGAATATAAGGATTTGGGCGATATCATGGATGCCCGCAAGCGCTATATTGCCTGTCTTAACAGCATCCGCGAGGCCAAGGACATCTTGGCCAACGAGGATGACCCTGAGATGAAGGAGATGGCACGAGAGGAACTTGCCGAGAACGAAGCCCTGCAGCCTAAGTTGGAGGAAGAGATCAAGATTGCCTTGATTCCCAAAGACCCGGAGGACGCGAAAAACGTACAGATGGAAATCCGTGCCGGCACAGGTGGCGACGAGGCTTGCCTCTTTGCAGGTGACCTTTTCAAGATGTACAAAAGCTATTGCGACTCCAAAGGCTGGCAGGTCAGCATTACCAGTGTCAGCGAGGGTGCCGTAGGAGGCTACAAGGAGATTGACTTCGCTGTCAGCGGTGCCGACGTCTATGGCACGCTGAAATACGAGTCTGGTGTCCACCGTGTCCAGCGCGTACCTGCCACAGAAACCCAAGGCCGCATGCACACCAGCGCTGCCACCGTGGCCGTGCTTCCTGAGGCTGACAAGTTTGAGGTGCATGTCAACGAGGGCGAAATCAAGTGGGATACTTTCCGTTCCTCAGGTGCCGGTGGCCAGAACGTGAACAAGGTGGAGTCGGGTGTTCGTCTGCGCTATATGTGGAAGAATCCCAACACGGGCGAGACGGAGGAAATCCTGATTGAGTGTACCGAGACGCGCGACCAGCCGAAGAACAAGGAGCGCGCCCTCTCGCGCCTCTATACCTTTATATATGATAAGGAGCACCAAAAGTATATGGACGACATTGCCTCGCGTCGTAAAAGTCTGGTATCAACGGGCGACCGTTCAGCAAAGATCCGCACCTACAACTTCCCGCAGGGCCGAGTGACCGACCATCGCATCGGCTATACCACTCATGACCTGCAGGGATTCCTCGGAGGAGATATCCAACCCATGATTGATGCCTTGACCGTGGCCGAGAATGCAGAACGCATGAAGGAGTCAGAACTTTAAATAAAGCATATTATGGGATTTTGGAAAGAGGTAAAGAAAGAATGGACGTGGAAGAGCATTGTCAGCCAATGGCCTGACTACGTGGCTATAATTATTGCTGTCTCCTTCGCCACAGGACATGACTATCCTTTCTGGAAGTGGTCGCTCGTGTGGATTATTGCCTTTTGTCTCTCAAGATTTATCATTATTTCAATTACTAAACTTATCAAGAAATCATGAATCGTCAACAACTGATACAACAAATCCGCGAGAAGCAGAGCTTCCTCTGCGTGGGTCTCGACCCCGATATCAAGAAGATTCCACAGTGCGTCATTGACGAGTGCAAAGAAGACCTCGATACTGACGAGGAGTATGACGAGTCGCTGGCCATCATCCTCTTCAACCAGTACATCATCGACGCCACTGCTCCCTACTGCGTGGCCTACAAGCCCAACCTCGCCTTCTATGAGTCCCTGGGAGCACGCGGACTCGTGGCCTACGAGGAAACGGTAGCTTATCTCCGCGAGAATTACCCCAACCATTTCATCATTGCTGATGCCAAACGTGGCGATATCGGTAATACCAGTGCCATGTATGCCCGCAGCTTTTTCGAAGGTGACACACAGGTCGACGCACTAACCGTTGCCCCTTATATGGGTGAGGATTCTGTTTCGCCGTTCCTGGGCTATGAGGGTAAATGGGTTATTCTGCTGGCGCTGACCTCCAACAAGGGGTCACACGACTTCCAGCTGACAGAGGACATACAGGGCGAGCGACTCTTTGAGAAGGTGCTGAAAACCAGCCAGCAATGGGGCAATGCAGACAACATGATGTATGTCGTAGGTGCCACACAGGGCCAGATGTTTGAAGACATTCGCAAAGTAGCCCCCCGCCATTTCCTTCTGGTGCCTGGTGTAGGTGCCCAGGGTGGCAGTTTGGAAGAAGTTTGCAAATACGGCATGCTTCCCGATGAAATCGGCCTGTTGGTAAATTCTTCACGTGGCATTATTTTTGCGTCTCAGGGAGAAAACTTTGCAGAAGTGGCTGCTGAAAAGGCCAAAGAGCTTCAAGAGCAAATGGCGAAAATCATGCAAAATAATGCATAGCGGTAGTTAATTTTTAACTATTCACTTTCGCTTTTCACTTTATTTTCGTACCTTTGCAGGCAAAATCAAATAATGTAAATAGTAAATTGTCAAATTGTAAATTGAAATGATACTTGACAAGATAGACGAACTCCTGAAAGAAGTACAGGAACTGAGTGCGCAGAATGCTGAGGAAGTAGAGCAACTGCGACTAAAATACCTAAGCAAAAAAGGTGAGATTACGGCACTGATGAACGACTTCCGCAACGTTGCTGCAGACCAAAAGAAGACCGTTGGTATGAAAATCAACGAGCTGAAGCAATTGGCAACTGAGCGCATCAACCAACTGCGTGAGAACTGTGCCATGCAGGAGAGCGACAGCGAAGGCATCGACCTGACACGCACTCCCTACCCCATTCAGTTAGGCACGCGTCATCCGCTGACCATCGTCACCAACGAAATCATAGACATTTTTTCCCGCATGGGATTCGTGTTGGCTGACGGTCCTGAGGTGGAAGATGACCTGCACGTGTTTACGAAGATGAACTTCGCAGCTGATCACCCCGCACGTGATATGCAGGACACATTCTTTGTGTCACAACATCCCAATGACGTCACTAAAAACATCCTGCTGCGCTCGCACACGTCGAGCGTCCAAGCACGCGTGATGGAGCAGATGCACACCGAGGACGGCAAACTGACAGCCCCCATCCGTGTCATTTGTCCGGGACGTGTATACCGTAACGAGGCTATTACAGCTCGTGCTCACTGTTTCTTCCATCAGGTTGAAGGCCTGTATATTGACAAGAATGTCAGCTTTACCGACCTGAAACAGGTGCTGCTCAGCTTTGCACGCGAGATGTTCGGACCAGACACGCAGATTCGCCTGCGTCCATCTTATTTCCCATTCACGGAACCGAGTGCCGAGATGGATATCTCATGCTTCATCTGCGGCGGCGAGGGTTGCGGATTCTGCAAGCACACCGGCTGGGTGGAAATTTTAGGATGTGGCATGGTCGATCCCAACGTACTGGAAGAATGCGGTATTGACAGCAAGATATACAGCGGTTATGCCTTTGGCATGGGCGTTGAGCGTATCACCAACCTCAAATATCGTGTCAGTGACCTCCGCATGTTCTCGGAGAACGACGTCCGCTTCCTCAAGGAATTTGAAGCAGCGAACTAAAGGAACAAGTGAAAAGGTAAAGAAGTCAAAAGATAACAGGCAAGAAAAGTGAAGCTCATAGTAATGACACAACCCACATTCTTTGTAGAAGAAGACAAGATCATCACGTCTCTCTTCGACGAAGGAATGGACAGTCTGCATCTCTATAAGCCGGAGTCCTCGCCTATGTATTCTGAAAGACTGTTGACGCTTCTCCCCAACGAATACTATGGCAAGATTACCGTTCACGACAATTACTACCTGAAGGAAGAATACAAGTTGAGGGGTATTCACATCGACGATGAGACGACATCGGTTCCCAAAGGCTACAAGGGACACGTCAGCCGTACTTGTACGCAGACTGACCGACTGAAAGAAGCCAAAAAGAATGCAGACTACGTCTTTCTGAAATACATCTTCGGTAGCCAGACGGAATCCGGACAGGAGCCCACCTTCACTGAGGAAGAATTGCGAGAAGCCTCGCGCAGGGGACTTATCGACCGCCACGTCTATGCCCTGGGAGGCATGAACCTCGACAATATCCGCATGGCCAAGGACCTTGGTTTCGGCGGCGTTGTCGTCAGCGGCGACCTATGGAACCGTTTCAATATCCATCAAGAGTTGGACTACAAGGAACTCATTGACCACTTTGTAAAGCTACGTAAAGCCGTGGGGTAAGTTCCGGGCTGAAAATTGAAAGTTTGATAATTGAGAACATAAAGATCATGAACACAAACAAGAATTACATGGTGTTTTCGGGTACCGCAACGAAGTACCTTGCAGAGAAAATCTGCCAAAGCTTAGGATGTCCGCTGGGCGAACTCGCTATTACGAAATTCTCTGACGGAGAGTTTGCAGTATCCTACGAGGAGAGTATTCGTGGACGCGACATCTTTCTCGTTCAGAGTACATTCCCCAACAGCGACAACCTGATGGAACTGCTACTGATGATTGATGCGGCGAAGCGGGCTTCAGCACGCACCATCAATGCTGTCATCCCCTACTTTGGATGGGCTCGTCAAGACCGGAAGGACAAGCCGCGTGTCAGCATCGGTGCCAAGTTGGTAGCAGACCTGCTTAGTGCTGCCGGTGTCAACCGCGTCATCACCATGGACTTGCATGCCGACCAAATACAGGGCTTCTTTAATGTCCCCGTAGACCATTTGTATGCGTCAAACGTCATCCTTCCTTACCTGGTGAGCCTACACCTGGAAGATCTTGTCATTGCTTCTCCAGACGTCGGCGGTTCCAAGCGTGCCAATACTTATGCTAAATATCTTGGATGTCCTCTGGTATTGTGCAATAAGACGCGAGCCCGTGCCAACGTCGTCGCTTCCATGCAGATTATCGGTGACGTGGAAGGCAAGAATGTCGTCATCATCGATGATATGGTTGACACAGCAGGTACTATCACCAAGGCTGCTGACATCATGAAGCAAGCCGGAGCCAAGACCGTTCGCGCCTGTGCTTCGCACTGCGTGATGAGCGGTCCTGCCAGTGAACGCGTTCAGGATTCCGCCCTCGAGGAAATCGTCTTCACCGACTCCATCCCCTACTCTCAGCGCTGTGCCAAAGTCAAGCAGCTTAGCGTAGCCGACCTTTTTGCAGAAACAATTCGTAGAGTTATCAACAATGAAAGCATTTCAAGCCAGTATATTATTTAGTCTTGTCGCAGCACTCTGTGCCTGTCAGTCTAATCAATATAAGATTGCAGGTATCGCAGAAGGCGTTTCGGACGGCGACACCCTGTTTCTTACCCACGACTTGGAAGCGGGAGCCCCCAGTGACACCATCATAGTCAAAGACGGCAAGTTCACCTTTAGCGGAGAGGCTGACAGCACCGCACTCTGCATGATCTATAGTGCCAGTCGCAACGAGATTAATGCACCATTCTTTATGGAGCCTGGCAACATCAGCATCCGCCTGACTGAGACGCCTGGCGGTAGCCGTGTCGGAGGCACCCTGTGCAATGACCAGTGGCAACAGCTCAACGATTCTGTCATCTCTATTGGTAAGGAGATCAACCGCATTGCCGAGCATATCTACGGCAACAATCTCCCTCAGGAGGAACAGCAGAAAGGCATGGAACAGATTGAAAAGCTGAACCAGCGTTTTGCCAACCTCGTCATCAAGACAGCCGAGAAGAATACTGACAATGAGTTTGGCTACTTCCTGCTGACATACTACCCAGAAGAATTGATAGACAACACAACGCGTGGACGCCTTATCAAGCAGTTGCCTGCTGACATGCGCAAGCGTCCTGCTATCATACAATGGGAGAAAGACATTGCCAAAACGGAAAAGACTGCCGAAGGTGCAACTATCAGCGACTTCAAGCAACCGTCTGTTGATGGAACTGAAGTGAGCATCATGGATGAAATCAAGAAGAACCGTATTACAGTCATCGACTTCTGGGCATCATGGTGTGGTCCCTGCCGTCAGGAGATGCCTAACATGATTCAACTCTACGACAAATACAGCACAAGCGGTCTCGGCATTGTTGGCATCTCGCTCGACACCGACCGTGATGCATGGATTCAGGCTATTGACCAGTTCGGTATGAAGTGGCCGCAAATGAGCGACCTCAAAGGATGGGAAAATGCCGCTGCCCAACAGTTCAGCATCAGCTCCATCCCTCATACCATTGTCATCGACCAGAAAGGAAAAATCCTCCGTCGTGGTTTGCGTGGAGAACAGTTAGAGAGCTTTGTTGCCGAACAACTGAAGTAATGATACCATTATAAAATAAGAATTGGATGAAGACGACTTGAAACAGTCACTTCATCCAATTCTTGTTTATGGTTAAATCTTAGAAGGGCAGGTCATCGGTGGAACCGTCACCTACCGGTTCTTGTGCGGGAGGAAATGGCGCAGCGGCAGCGTTAGGAGCAGCAGACTGCGGGGGGAAAGGCGTGGCGACGGCACCGGGAACACCTGCTACCGGAGCGGCACCAGCCACGGGTGCAGCAGCACCACGGACAACGCTATATGCACGCACATCATTAAACCAACGTCCATTAAACTCATGGGCATCAATGTCAAAAGAGACAGTCAAGTCCTCACCCATTTGAATGTTAAATTGCTTGATGCGGTCCTCGCCGAAGACACGGAACACACACTTTCTTGGATACTGCCCGGGAACCTCAATGACATAGTCCTGTGACATCCATGAATTACCTGTGCGCTGAGACACACCACTACTTGCCGGCAAAACGGCAATGATTCTTCCTGTTAAATCCATAATACTTTATTTGTTTTTACTTGGTCTTTATTGTTTCAGATTGCGAAATTACGGAAAATAATTCTAAAAAGCGAATTTTTCATTCAATATTTTTGCTATTGCGCAAGACTTTTTGTATTTTTGTACTCAATTTACAAGAAATAAAACTAAAAACAGAAATACTCATGAGATTTACCGCATCCAGTACTGCACTCAGCAGCAAACTTAATGCTCTTTCGAGAGTCATCAACAGTAAGAATTCACTGCCCATTCTGGCCGACTTTGTATTCGACATTCAAGCAGGCATTCTCCACCTGACAGCTTCAGACAGCGAGAACGTCATGAAAACCCAACTTGAACTGACAGACAGCGACTCCGACGGCCGCTTTGCCATTGGCAATCACGACCTGTTGGAAGCCGTCAAGGGGTTCTCGGAACAACCTATTACCTTTGATGTAGACACACAGGCTAATATTGCTAAGATTTCTTATCAGAACGGTCTGTTCTCACTGCCTATCGAGAGCGCCGATGAGTTCCCGTTGACACAAAGCATCAGTGACGCTGCCACGGAAATTGTCATCCCCAATGTCCTGCTGGCAGAAAACATCAACCGTTCCCTGTTTGCCACAGCACAAGACGAGTTGCGCCCCGTCATGAACGGCATCTACTTTGACCTGACCCCGGAGTGCTTGGCCATCGTTGCCTCCGACGGTCACAAGCTGGTCCGCAACAAGGTGCTGAGCATCCATAGCGAACAGCCTTCTGCCTTCATTTTGCCCAAGAAACCTGCCTCATTACTGAAAAACCTGTTGGGCAAGGACGGTGGCGATGTCATCATCCGTTTCGACGAGCGCAACGCCCAGATCAGCTATGGCGACGGCGAACTGACCTGCCGTCTCATCGAGGGACGCTACCCCAACTACAACTCAGTGATTCCTCAAAGCAACCCCAACCAACTGACTGTCGACCGTCTGGCGCTGCTGGCAGCACTGCGCCGCGTCCAGCCATTTGCCAACGATTCCAGCAACCTGATTCGCTTCCATGTGGAAGGCGGCACCCTACAGCTTGACGCCGAAGATTTTGACTTCTCGAAGACGGCAACCGAACGCATGTCATGCGACTACAACGGCCAACCGATGAGCATTGGTTTCAAGGGTTCGTCATTCATCGAGATCTTAAGCAACTTCGACTGTCAGGAGGTCATCATCCAGTTGGCAGACCCCAGTCGTGCTGGACTCGTACTGCCGTCAGAACAGCCTGAGAACCAAGATGTGCTGATGCTGATGATGCCGATGCTGCTGAATGATTAAGGTTTTGAGTTTTAGGTTTTGAGTTTTAAGTATGAAACTGAACTTACAAAAGCCATTGGTGATTTTTGACTTGGAGACGACGGGCCTTGACTTGGTTAAGGACCGCGTCATCCAATTATCCTATATTAAAGTTTATCCTGACGGACACGAAGTTCGTGGTAACGAACTCATCAATCCCGAGAAGCATATAGAACCGCTGATTACCCAGCTGACGGGCATCTCCGACGATGATGTCAAGGATAAGCCGACCTTCAAACAACTGGCAGCAAAGATGAACGAAGTCTTTTCAGGTTCTGACATTGCCGGCTTCAACTCCAACCATTTCGACGTACCCCTTTTGGCAGAGGAATTCCTGCGCGCCGGTATAGACTTTGACTTTTCAAAGTGTCGCCTCATCGACGTACAGACCATCTTCCACAAGATGGAACGGCGCAACCTTGCGGCAGCCTATAAGTTCTATTGCGGACGAAAAATGGAGGATGACTTCGAGGCACACCGTGCCGACCAGGACACGGAAGCCACCTACCGTGTACTGATGGGCGAACTCGACATGTATGCTCCTGGGGTACAAGAGGAACCGGAGCGTGTGTTGCAGAATGACATGCAGTACCTGGCCGACTTCTCGAAGATGAACGACAACGTTGACTTTGCCGGGCGCATCGTATGGGCCGAGGTCAAAGGCCAACGCACCGAAGTGTTCAACTTCGGCAAGCACAAGGGCAAGCCCGTTGCTGAGGTACTTCGCTTTGACCCAGGCTATTACAGTTGGATTCTGGGTGGCGATTTCACCTACAACACCAAACAAGTGCTGACGCGCATCCGTTTGCGTGAAGCACAGAAATGAGGTATTAGGTAAAAGTGAAAAGTGAATAATTCGCTACCGCAAACTATGTTAAAGGGAAAGAAAATCGTACTGGGCATTACAGGCAGTATTGCCGCCTATAAGTCATGTCTTATCATCCGCGAACTGGTGAAAGCTGGTGCCGAGGTACAAGTGGTCATTACGCCTGCGGGCAAGGAGTTCATTACGCCTATCACCCTGTCGGCACTGACACAGAAGCCCGTCATCAGCGATTTCTTCTCACAGCGCGACGGCACGTGGCACTCGCATGTGGCACTCGGACTTTGGGCTGACGCTATGCTCATTGCTCCATGTACCGCCTCAACGCTGGGAAAAATGGCAAACGGCATAGCCGATAACATGCTTATTACCACTTACTTGTCGATGAAAGCTCCCGTATTCATTGCGCCTGCTATGGATCTTGACATGTACCAGCATCCCACGACACAGCAGAACATGCAACGGCTGCTGAGCTTCGGCAACCACATCATCGAACCACAGAGTGGCTTCTTGGCTTCCGGACTGGAAGGCAAGGGACGCATGGAGGAGCCGGCACGCATCGTCGAATACCTTGACTGCTTCTTTGAGAAGAAAGACCTGCTGGGGAAAAAGGTTATGATTACCGCCGGGCCAACCTATGAGAAGATAGACCCTGTACGCTTCATCGGCAACTACTCCAGCGGCAAGATGGGCTTTGCACTGGCTGAAGAGTGTGCCCGTCGCGGTGCTGAGGTACAGCTGATTGCCGGGCCGGTATCGGTGACTGCCAAGCATCCTAACATCCAGCGCATCAACGTGGAGAGTTGTGAAGACATGTATCAGGCAGCCGTAGAAGCTTTTCCACAGTGCGATGCGGCTATTCTCTGCGCCGCTGTAGCCGACTTCAAACCTGCAACGGTTGCCGGACAGAAAATCAAGCGCGAGAAAGAAGACCTTGTCATCCGGCTCGCTCCCACCCATGACATTGCCGCCACCTTAGGACAGATGAAGCAAGGGCAGATACTCGTCGGCTTCGCCCTTGAAACCAACGACGAGACCGCTAATGCCCAGAAGAAGCTGGAGCGCAAGAATCTCGACTTCATCGTCCTCAATTCCCTCCGCAATGAAGGCACCTGCTTCCAGTCGGACGAGAACCAGGTCAGCATCCTCTCGAAAGACGGCCGTCAGGACTACGATAAGAAAAACAAGCAGGCTGTCGCCGGTGATATTGTCAACCAGCTGGCAGCCCGCCTGCAAAAGTAAAAGAGGGTTATTGCACCCGTTTCATTCTGTCAACTTGTTCCTTGACGACAGCGAGTGTTGTCGTATCGCTGGCAAATACAGAGTTCAGTCCCTGTGCCTCCTGGGCAGGATCGTTGGTATAGTCATCACCGACCTGCCATTGTTCGTGTGCAGGCTGAGCAAAGCCTCCCCAGCCCCAGAAGTTACAGCCTGCAAACTTACCTCCACGCTCCGCATTGTCAGCAACCAGTGAAAACACATAGCGATAGTAGCCGTCACGACCCTCTGTCGGCGTGTGCAGGTCAAACTTGAATCCGTCACGCGGATATCCGAATTCCTCCATCACCAACGGTTTGTTCAACTTGTCGCAGATAGCCAGATGGCGGTCAATATACTCTTTCGTATTCTGGCAAGCCCTGGGCAGATGCTCTATCAGTGAGTCCGGCTTGGCCCATCCCCAGTTGTATGGCCACAGATGGACGTTGCAGTAGTCTATATTCTTGTCAGCACAAATGCGCTCATACGAGTCATAGTCGTTCTCGCACCCCCACGAACCTTCACTGCCAACTGAAATCAAGTGGTTCTTATCCAACGAGCGGATCAGGGCAGAAGCCTCTGCCAGCCACTTCTCAAAGGCAGGCAAAGCCGCTTTTGAGAAAGCTCGCGGCTCATTGCCAATCTGCCACGACATGATGGCCGGGTCCTCCGTATATTTCTGGCCTGTATAGCGGTTGGTACGTCCGATGATAAAGCGCACATAGTCGTAGAACAGCTGATGGGCTTTTTCGTTGGTAGCATATTTGCTCATCGCCTCCATAAAAGCGGGATAGCCGACATCGTCCGGACGCGGCTGCTTGCCTGCTCCCGCCTGCTCCAGATAGAAGCCATAGCCACCGCTCCACTCCCAGGAGTTGTTCAGGTAGAGCACAGCCACCATCTTACGCTTACCCATCTCCATTAGCAGATAGTCAAGACCTGCCAGTATCGTATCGTTATAGACACCTGGCTTTACCTGAAGCGTCGGTTCCACCTTGGTTTTTACGCCACGCTCACCATCCGAGCCCACCAGTATGCGCAGATTGTCGATACCCATGCGCTTCATCTCGTCCAACTCTTTCAGCAGACGCTGTCGGTCGCCCCCCTGCCCTTCCGAGCCTAAGATGGCGCCATACCAGAAATTGGTACCCACATAGTAGTACGGTTTCCCGTCGCGCACAAAGTGCCCGTTCTCCACACGCACAAAATCAGCCTCCCCGGCTCCCTGCTGCCGACAGGCCACCGTCAGTGCTGCCACAGCCACTAATAAGAGTAGTTTCTTCATAACTTTCGATTGCTTTAGTATTATTTCCTGCAAAGGTACGAATAAGCGAGAACAATTCAAAAGGAAAACCTGTTTTTCTTTTGATTGTCGAGCGTGAGTACCTAAGAGCGTAGCTCAAAGATACGCTACGAGCTCTGCTCGCTTCTACCTTCAGGTCAAAGAATTTTCAATTATCAATTATCAATTAGTGAATGCGTTCGCCTCGCTTCGGGCTGAACGTTGCTTGGCTCCGGGCTCGTGGCCTTTGAGCTTCGGGCTAGACAGGCAGCAGCTCCAGCCATCCTTTTTCACGCTGCAAAGATAGGCATTCCGTTTTTGGCGGTGGCACCGTTTGTCGCTGTTCGGGTCTGAACGGCTCCATTTGGGGCTGAATGTCGCTAAACGTTCCCAAACGTTCCCAAAAGGTATCGTAAAGTCTGCAAGTCATTCTAAATCAAAGGGTTCTCCGACTATTTTTACAATTTTTCGCACTTGCTTGGGAGTATAGTAGCATCCTGGTACGTGCAACAGGCTCTGATGTCATCCAGCGTTTCAGCCGCTTCTCTATGTCCCAATAGCGCTGGCCCTCGAAGCGCATGCGTCCCTTCGTCCTGTCCTCCTCGCTCCAGTAGTTGAAAAAGTCCGTCAGGCGGGCGGTGTCATATACGCCGACGTATGCCAGACACTGTTTTCTGAAGGCTTCTTTTTTCTCATTGACAGCTTCAACTTTCTCGCCGACGGCAATAATTTTGTTTTTCTCTGTTTTTTCTTTTTGTTTTTCTTTACCTTTTAAAGGGGGTGTGGGGGGAAGCTTTTCGTTTTCTTTTTTGTTTCTTTTTGTCTCTTTTAGTTTAATTTTTGCCGAAAAAAAATACGGCAGCTTTACGCGCATGGCCTCCACCATCTGACGCTCCTCGTCGGTAGCCTGCTCCCACAGGGCGACGGCACTGTAGAGATGGTGCAGAAGCACCCACAGGCGGTGCTCTGCCCCATCATGACGGAAGCCGCTGACGGTCAGCAGGTCGTCAATAGCCCCTACAGTCTTTATCCCTTATCTTCTATTCTTTTTTCCTCCAGCAGTTTTTTCAGGCGGGCTATCTCTGCCCGCAGCGCTGGCACTTCTCGTCTCAGCCGGGCAAGCTCCTCGTCCTGAGACTGGCGATATCCGGTGCGGGCGGCATGCATGCGTTCCTTTATCCCTCCTTGCTCCACAAACTCCTTCTCCATGTGCAACAGCACCTTGTGCATCATAGTATCTGTCTGATAGCACAACGTCAAGGCAATGTTAGCCATTTCCTCGTCGCTCCACTTCTGGAAGAATGGCTGGTAGTCGTCTACCCGATTGTGCTGACGGCAGAAATCCTGCATCGGCTGGTAGCGCTCGTTTGAGCTATCCCAGACCGGCAGGCGGTGCGACATCAGATAGTCACGGTAGTCTTCGCGCAACTCCTGCAGCGATGCACGGGCAACGTTCATGAGCTTCACATGCATCTCCGTCGATGTCTCGCCATCCTCAGTGCCCTCGATGATGTTTTGCTTACCCGAGCGTGCGGCCTGCACCATCTGATCCACGGTACGGTCACCATGAGCAGGCAGAAAACGCTGACAGAAGACATAAGTGAGCTGATAGAGCACTTCTGACTTCTGATAGTAGTAGGCTTCGCGCCAAGGTTTCTGCCGTTTCAAAATCTGGTATTTCTTATCTATCATGGTTGCGTCTCTCTTTTTCTTAATTCCTATAGTGACTATAGTTCCTATAGTTCCTATAGTCCTAAGTTTTGTCCTGCAAAAATACTAATTTCCTGGAACTCTGCAAAGAAAAAAGCCACGAAATCATTCCAACAGCCAAGAATTTACGCAACAGAACTTGCAAGCGTATTTTTCTTCCCAAAATTTTGGATAATTGGGATAAACACATTACTTTTGCAGCAAAAACCATGGATAAGAGATTGAACGACGTACTGCTGCGTAACGTAAGCCTGCTGTCGAAACTGACCGAGCAGGAAGTAAGGATGATGCCGGCCATTGAGGCCCCGCTACCCTCAGTGGAACAGGTGAAGGAGATAGTCAGGCTGGTGAAAACGATTATCTTTCCCGATTATTTCAACAAGCGGCAGCCTGATGAGACTATCCGCTCTTACTATATCGGTGTCCACATGGAGGAGCTGCTCAACCAGCTGACCAAGCAGATAGCCCACGGTCTGCAGTTTTGCGAAGACTGCGACTCTATCAAGACCAAGGCTCAAATATATGGGGAGGCCGGGCGACTGGCTAACGAATTCCTCGACGCATTGCCCGAAATCAAGCGGCTGCTGTACACGGACGTCCAGGCCATGTTCGACAACGACCCTGCCGCACCGAACTACGGCGAAGTCATCTTCTGCTATCCTGTGGTGGACACGATGACGCACTATCGCATTGCCCATAAGTTGCATGAGTTGAAAGTACCCGTCATTCCGCGCATCATCACCGAGCAGGCTCACTCGAAGACGGGCATCGACATCCATCCCGGGGCACAGATTGGCGAATACTTCGCCATTGACCACGGCACGGGTGTGGTTATCGGCGAAACCTGCATTATCGGCAACCACGTCACTCTCTATCAGGGTGTTACCCTTGGTGCCAAGAGCTTCAAGTACGACGAGCAGGGCAACATGCTGAACGTGCCGCGCCACCCGATTATTGAGGACTACGTCACCGTCTATTCCAACGCTTCCATCCTGGGGCGCATCACCATCGGCCACCACTCCACCATCGGCGGCAATATCTGGCTGACGCACGACGTAGCACCGCACTCACGCATTCTGCAGTCGAAGGCCGTTGATGTCTCGTTCAACGGAGGACTTGGCATTTAAATGAAGCATCAATGAAAGTTAAAGTATCACAAGAGATAGAACAAGTTTGCCCTGAGTTTGTCGGGGCTTGCGTGGAGGCAACAGTTGTCAACTCGCCCTATAGCGAAACGCTATGGCAGGACATTGACGGCTTTTGCAACAAGTTTCGTAAAGAACTGACAACAGAATCGCTGAAGGAGATAGCCAGCATCGCAGCAACAAGACGGGTATATAAGGCCTGTGGCAAAGACCCGTCACGATACCGCCCTGCTTCCGAGGCACTGATACGCCGGATACTGCAAGGAAAGGGACTATACCAACTGAACACCTTGGTTGACCTGGTGAACCTGGCATCCATCGCATTTGGCTATAGCATCGGAGGCTTTGATGCTGACAAGTTTGAAGGAGACACGCTGACATTAGGTATCGGGCGCGAAGGTGAACCGTATGAGGGTATTGGCCGTGGAATGATCAACATCCAGGGGCTGCCCGTCTACCGTGATGCCAAAGGTGGTGTGGGAACACCTACCAGTGATAACGAAAGAACCAAGATTTCAGAACAAACCAGCCGCTTGTTAGTGCTCATCAACGGCTATGACGGCAATGAGCAACGCGTCAGGCAGAATGCTGAGTACATACAGGACTTGCTCCGTAAACATTGCCAAAGCGACGGTGGAACGTATTACATTTACAAATAGAACAGTATGAAAAGAATACTCATCATAGCCCTGCTTGCCATCATGCCAGCAATAGTCCTTTGGGGACAAACTGTCACAGCGTCATCCGACGAAGGACACCAGGCTGCAACCCAAGGAACAATACGAGTCAAAATGCAAACCAGTCTGGGCGACATCGTCGTGCGCCTGTACGACAGCACACCTATCCACCGCGATAATTTCGTGAAACTGGTCAAGGAAGGATTCTATGACGGCACCTTGTTTCACCGTGTCATCAAGAACTTTATGATTCAGGGCGGCGACCCCAACTCAAAAAATGCGACAGCAGACCAACAGCTGGGCACCGGCAGTCCTGACTACACTTTAGAAGCAGAAATCAGAAGCGGCCTATACCATAAGCGAGGCGCCTTGGCTGCGGCAAGGAAAGGAGATGAGACAAATCCGGAGCGAAGGAGTAGCGGTTCACAATTCTATATCGTATGGGGACGCACCTTCAGCCCGCGCCAAATGGAATTCCTCGTCGAAAAGATGAAGTCAGAGCATCCTGAAACCGGCGGTTGGACGGAAGAGCAACAGAACATCTATGCAACTGTAGGAGGTTCACCACACCTTGACGGTGAATATACCGTATTTGGCGAAGTCGAGCAGGGGCTTGACGTGGTGGAGAAAATACAAAACGCACCTACTGGCATCGCAGACAGACCCGTCGAGGACATCGTCGTAAGGATGACCGTGATTGAATAGGCAGTTCGTCGCCTTCGAGCTATATAGTTCGAAGGCGACGAAGAGGAAGCTCGAAGGCAACGAAGAGGAAGCTCGTTGAAACCCAAGCCGTAGAGCGCAGAATGACTACACGTACTTACTGCAGTTTCTTGGCAAATTCGCCGCTGGCTTTTACGGAGTCAGCTGTGCCGCGGGTGAAGCTGCGCGTCCAGTAGCCCCAGTCGAAACGGCTGTCGTAGGCCAGGTCGAAGTAGATATCGCGCGTCGTCCCGTCGTCCATGTATCCGCGGAAGTGATAGTCGGTGAGCGTGTAGTCGTAGATGTAGACCGTGTTCCAGCTATCTGAGTAATTGATACGGATGGAGCCGTTGACGACGTCCCAGCGGAACTCGCAGTAGTAGTAGTCGTCATAGCGGCTATACAGGTTGTAGTCCAGCTCGTAGCCCCAGCCACCGTAGCTGTTCTCGCGCTCGAAGTACATGGTGGTGCGGTAGCTGTCGCCCCGTATGCCGAAGCGGTCGTAGAGGTAGGTGTCGATGTATCCAGTCCAGGTGCCCTCCAAGGTGTAAGCCTCGTCCCTGTCTTCCACATCATTCCAAAATCTATCGTCACAGCTGGTGAATACAGTTGTAGCTGTCAAGGCCATGATGGCCATCGTGAGGTAAGTATAAATCTTCTTCATAGTCGTAATACTTTTAATTGTTCAACTTCTGATGCTGCAAAGGTAGGCATTGTTTCTCACCTTTGCAAACAGAAATTCCTATTTCAAAGTAGGGATTTTCCTATTTTGTCGTAGGAACTTCGTACATCCCTACTCTGCCTCAACCGTTTCCTCTTCCTTTTTCTTACCAAACTCAGGGTCGATGTCCAGGAACCAGGTCACGACGTAAGTCAGCGAACAAGCAACCACGACGATGAGGAAGAAGGTCTTATAACCTACAGCTTCCTGCAGAGCACCTGCGAAGAGTCCGGGAATCATCATCGACAATGCCATGAATGCCGTACAAAGTGCATAGTGCGATGTCTTATGCTCGCCCTGACTATAATAAATAAGGTATAGCATATAGGCCGAGAAGCCGAAGCCATAGCCAAACTGTTCGATAAAGACGCAGACGTTAATGGTTAACAGACTCTGTGGCAGGGCATAACTCAGATAGACATACACCAGGTCAGGCAGCGTGATGGCCAACACCATCGGCCACAACCAGCGCTTCAGACCGTCGCGGCTGGCAACGATGCCGCCCAAGATACCGCCTAAGGTAAGGCCTATGACGCCCACGGTACCTTGCACCAGGCCATACTCTCCGTCGGAGAGTCCCATTCCGCCGTTACGCGGTGCGTCCACAAGGAAGAGCGCACTGACCTTAGCCAGCAGTCCTTCAGGCATGCGGTAGAACAGCATAAAGCAGATGCCCGCCCATACCTGCGGCTTTTGGAAGAAAGTGACCAGTGTCTGCCGGAACTCATTCAGGATGCCACTGACCGACCGCTGCATCTTATCACTGTCTTCCGACGGTTTTGGCAAGGCCCAGCCGTGGTAGAGCCACAGGGCGATGAAAAGACCTGCCATCAGATAAAACACCAGACTCCATGAGTACCGGATGTTGCGCGTCAGCACCTGCAAGGCACCGGCCATTCCTACCAGCAAACCCGACGAGAAGATGGTGGCTATGCGATAGAAGGTCGAACGAATGCCCACAAAGTAGGCCTGCTCGTGCTGGTCAAGTCCCAGCATATAGAAGCCGTCGGCAGCAATATCGTGCGTAGCACTGCTAAAGGCCATCAACCAGAAAAAGCACAACGACCCTTGCAACCACCACGGCCCGGGGATGGTGAAAGCCACACCAGCCAATGCCGCGCCGATGAGCAGCTGCATGGTGACAATCCACCAACGCTTCGTCTTGATTATATCGACGAAAGGACTCCACAGGGGTTTGATGACCCACGGCAGATAGAGCCACGAGGTGTAAAGGGTAATATCTGCATTCGACAGACCGAGGCGCTTGTACAAGATCAGTGAGATGGTCATCACGGCCACGTATGGCACACCTTCGGCAAAATAGAGCGTAGGCACCCAGGCCCACGGGTTTCTCTTACTAAAACCACATTTCATAAAGAATCATGCTTACCAGTTAATATATTCGTTTAATTTCTGCATTGCGATAGTAATGTAGCAGTATCTGTTCGTAGGAATAGCCTTGCTGACCCATCACGGCTGCACCAATCTGGCAAAGGCCGACACCATGTCCCCAACCCTTGCCATGGAGGCGGAAACCTGTAGCTGTCCGTTCCACGTCGAAGGCAGAGCTGTAGAGGTGGGTCTCGCTGAGCGCACGTCGGATTTCCAGTTCCTTTCCGATGGTCAGCGTCTTCTTGGTGCCGACAATCATCAGTTTCCAGATGCGTCCGCTCTTGCCACGCTCCAACGGTATGAGGTCGGTAATGGTACCGAAGTCATCCTTCAGCTTAGTGGAAATAAGCCTGGAAATCTCGTCCACGGTATATTCCACCGTCCAATGATAGAAATCGTTTGTCTCCTGGTCATAGTCGTTCAACACCTGTGAGAGGACTGCCTTGTCACTGGTGTTGCAGAAGGGGTCTTCAACCGATATAAGATATGGTTTCGGAGTATCCTCCCAGCAATACTGGAATTCCTCGGTGCGGCCTCCGCAACACTTTGAGAAGCGGGCGTCGCAAATCTCATAATCTCCCCCACTACCAGGCGAGCACAATATCTGTCCACGCGTAGCTTTCAGTGCCTGCTCCACCGCCTTGCTCGTCTGTTTGGTAATGCCCTGATAACGCTGGCAGTGGTCGTCGGCACAGACATCGAAAATGGTATGGTCCTCACGGTCGTACCAGCGTATCATTTCATCGTCCTTCTTCACAAACGAGAAGAAACCGTCGCCATGCTCAGCTCTCTCCTCACGACGCTTCATCTGTGCCAACAGCCACGAGCGACTGATGACGGCATGAGCCTTCAGCAGTTCAAGGCCTGCAGTGGCCTTCATCTCGCTGGAGATGACTGAAGCGAGGTACTGCTCTACGGGCAGCTCATTGATGGCCGTAATCCTGTCAGCCTCGACCACCAGCCGCAACGTACCTAAAAATGTCTGTGTCTCCTTGCGCTCCCAATGGAAGTTGACGCCGATGGTGACATCGAAGAGTGAGAACGAGGCATCAGCGCATTGTGGCGTGAACGTCAACTCACGATACTGGTTGCCATTCCAAAGAATGCCACCTTCGGAGAACTCCACGAGCTGATTGCCTTTGATGGTCTCACCCTTGGCTATGTAGGGTGCATTCAGCGAGAACTGTATCTTCTGACCACTGACAATGCCTACCTTGACATCGGGCTGTTTGGCAGCAACAGGCATGGCAGGAGTAGCGACGGAGATGCGTTTCAGGTTGTCTATGACTTTCTCCACCTGTTCGTCTGTCAGCGATACTTCCTTCAGGATGTCTAACACCTTCTCCGAGGTAAGATTGCGGAAATCCTGTTCGCGGGGGGTAATAATCAGTCCACCCATATCGACGGCACCGGGACTGACCATGCACTCGTCATAACAGCTGGGACGATGCTTCTTCCTGGGCAGCACGACACTCAGCAGGACATCACCAGCACACCACGCAATGACATTCATCATGGGTTCCGTGCCATCGTCCGACGAGGGCAGACTGTTGTAAAGGCTTTTGAACAGACGCTCATTCTCAGCTGCACCATGGCTCCTGATAACAAAAGCGGCTACGGGATAGTCTGCGACATACCAAATACCTTCATCGTCATCCTTCTTGACAATTTCCGTCAGGTTGCGACTCAAACGCTGCCAGGCACACTGCAAAGGCATCACGCCACTGCTGACAGCCTGCAGATGAGCATGGTCTGGAGCCGAAGCGCCACAGTGCGGTCCATTATATAATAAGGTGAGATTCTTGTTACGCAATGCCAGACGCATCATCTCGCCATACATCGGCAGGATACGCTGCGGCTGATGATGGACCGTAGGCAGCGTAAAATGGACAGGCATGATAGGAAAGGGATTGACCAGCAGTTCGTAAGCACCGTCAACCACCCGCGTCAACTGCTCGGCCGGACGGTTCTTGGCACAAAGAAAACACGGTCGCTGGGCGATGGAGCCAGCATCTATCTTCGCTCCTGTTGAGCGAATACGTGCAGGATTCCACTGCACCAGCATGGAGCACGAGTCAACGGGGAGCTCACGCACCTGCACACGGCTCAAGTCACGATAGCGCTGGCACACGTCATTCCACGTTTGGAGCTGCCGGTTGAAGAAACGCATCAGCGGCGACTCGCTCAGCACATCATCCCGACCTTGCAACATCTGCTGACGGGCATGGAGTTCCATCGTGCGCAATCGGTCCTTATACAAGTTGTTGGCATTAATCTTATCAATGGAGAGTGCTGCATCGGAGTTGCCACCCCAACGGCGACAAAGGTATAGTTCCGTGAAGATGCGGCCAATCTTGTATCGGCGTGAGAACATCAAGCCCAACGCATAGTCTTCACCATAAGACGTGTTCGGGAAGCCCACGCTGCGCAGCAGTGGCGTAAAAAAGGCACGCGGAGCACCAAGGCCATTGATACGCAGGGCATTATTGGCACCATTCTCATCCGTCCATTCCTGATGGGCTATTAAGCCGGGAGGAAGCGTGTTCAGGTCAAAGTCGCACATGCGATAGGAGCCGATGACCATGGCCGCCTTTTGCTTGTAGAAGGCGTCCACAATGGTCTGAAGTGTCTTGGACGAAGAATACAGGTCATCGCTGTCGAGCTGGACGGCGAAGCGTCCGCAGTAGGGGCTGTAGACGGCCTCATTCCAACAGCCGCCTATACCAAGGTCGTTGCGCTCAGGGACAATGACATGGAGTTTCTTGGCATGGTTTGACAACAGACCGGACAAGATGTCTGCCGTGCCGTCAGAAGAGTGATTATCTACCACGATGACATTATACTTGAAGTTCGTCTTCTGCGACAGCGCACTCGTGACAGCATCCTTAATGGTCTTTGCACGGTTGAAGACAGGAATGATGACAGAAGCCTCCACATCGAAATCCTGCTCAGAAAATTCCACATCCAGACGTTGTGTAGGATTCACCAATGCATGCACCTCGCGCAGATGAGACGTACAAGCCTGTTCCATCTCTATCTGCACATCGCGGTTGGCAGGATTTACATAGTCGAACTGCTTCACGCCCGAAGCCCTGAGGTCGGTCTCTTCCTCTGTGTACAGGTATTCATTCAGATGGAACAACGTTCCCTCGCGGCTCAAGAACAGGCGCAGGTCATAGAGTCCGGCATATTGATAGTCGCGTTCACGGTCAGATGTAGCATACTTGTGAAGCAGTGATGTGCGCAACAGCAACAGAGAACCGAAATCGAAGTCATCACGAAGCGAACCATCCTGATAGTCGATGACCGGATGCGCTACGCGCTGCCCCTTCTCCATCGTGTAACGGTCACTGTAGACCATGGCAGCCTGCATGTCATCGGCCACGAGGAGCATGCGGTCCAAAGCCGTCGCTCCAATCAGTAACGGTGTCGGCTTCAAGCTTAACAGTACATACTCCGCCAAGGCGTTCTCCGACAACTGCATGATGAAGTCGCTGCTCTGCAAACTGTTCACCAACAAGACGGTGCATCCCGCAGGTGCCGGTTGCTCGGCAACCTGCTTGTCACTCACCAAAAGAACAATGTTCCTGACAGTCTTTTGCCTGCGTAGAAAGTCTATGGTAGGAAGAACGTCCTGAATGACACTGCAGGCCAAAAAACAATCTATATTCCGTTTCATGCTTAGCTTATTTGTTCGAAATTGAGCACAAAGGTAGCACTTTTTTATTAAACTACCAAAAAACTCTTTTCTCATTTCTCAATTCTCGATGAAAAGTAGTACCTTTGCAGCATGATTCCACAAAAGAAGCCACTTTTGGGACTGACGCCGACAGAACTGAAAAGTATTGTCAGCGGTTTGGGTATGCCTGCTTTTACAGCAAAGCAGGTAGCACAGTGGCTATATGTCAAGCATGTGGCTACCATTGATGAGATGACCAACATCTCCAAGCAAAACCGTGAACAGCTGAAAGCATCCTACGAAGTCGGCGCCATGCCTCCCATTGACTGCCAACGCTCGAAGGACGGCACCATCAAGTACCTGTTCCCTGTTGTTACAAATGACGGGACGGAACACTATGTCGAGACCGTTTTTATTCCCGACGGTGAGCGTGCCACACTCTGCGTTTCGTGTCAGGTGGGCTGTAAGATGAACTGCCTTTTCTGTCAGACAGGAAAACAGGGATGGCAAGGCAATCTGACTGTTACCGGCATTCTCAACCAAATCTATGCACTGCCTGAGCGCGACAGACTTACCAACATCGTCTTCATGGGACAAGGTGAGCCGATGGACAACCTTGACGCGGTGCTTCAGACTTGTGAAATACTGACAGCAGACTGGGGTTTCGCGTGGAGTCCTAAACGCATTACCGTCAGTTCCGTAGGCATCAGGGGAAAGTTGCAACGATTTTTAGACGAGAGCGACTGTCACATCGCCATCTCCATGCACTCACCGCTTCATGCACAGCGCCTCGCACTCATGCCCGCAGAGAAAGCCATGACCATTGCCGAGACCGTGGACCTGTTGCGCCACTACGACTTTACCCACCAGCGCCGGTGCTCGTTCGAGTATATCTGTTTCGGGGGATTGAATGACTCACCGATGTATGCACGGGAAATCGTCCGTCTACTGGATGGCCTGCCTTGCCGCGTCAACCTCATCCGTTTCCACGAGATACCTGACGTTTCACTCCCCGCCTCCGACGAGAAACGCATGGAAGCGCTGCGTGACTATCTGTCCAACCACGGCATCATCACAACCATCCGTGCCAGTCGCGGACAGGACATCTTTGCAGCCTGCGGACTGCTGTCGACAGCAAAAAAATCAGGAATAAACGTAACAACGTTATAACATCATAACGATAAAAACAATATGGAACAAGAAAGAACAATTCGCGTGGCTATCACGCAAGGAGATACCAACGGTATAGGATACGAAGTCATACTCAAGGTCTTTGAAGACCCTGCCATGCTCGAACTCTGTACCCCCATTATCTATGGTTCACCCAAGATTGCTGCCTACCACCGCAAGGCACTCAACCTGGAAACTAACTTCAGTATTATCAACAATGCCGCAGAAGCCCGTGACGGACGTGTCAACCTGCTGACATGCTTCGACGAGGAAGTGAAAATCGAACTCGGCAAGCCTTCGCCAGAGGCTGGAGAGGCTGCACTCAAAGCCCTCGACAGGGCCATGACAGACTATCGCAGCGGACTCTAC
>Ga0310691_10001706_pt1 | contig 32454 bp, 25 predicted proteins | sample 176DNAGHGlowgp2_FD_203887 | JGI IMG/M metagenome (GOLD analysis project Ga0310691, IMG submission 203887) | Sheep rumen microbial communities from Palmerston North, Manawatu-Wanganui, New Zealand - 1766 DNA GHGlow gp2 (v2) (version 2) | ecosystem: Host-associated > Mammals > Digestive system >... | reverse complement strand
CATTGACCATTAAGCATTGAACATTGGGCAGCGGGGGAGAACACTTCTCCCTCCTCCCTCCACCCTCCACCCTCCTCAAAAAAACAAAGAGGCTTCTCGATTATTAGGACTACGAATTTTACGAATTTTACGAATTAAGGCTATGGAAAATAAGAAAAAGACTTGGAAAGACATCCTGACAGAGGTGGTGGTGGCCGCCATCACCGCACTCATCACCGCACTGACTACCACGTCGTGCATCCATTAAGAGAGTTGAGAGAGTCGAGAGTGAGGGTTGCTCACTCCTCACCCCATAAAAGTTGTTAAATATTCATAAATCTTTGACTTCTGACAGGTTTCCTCGCGCGATATTAGAAAGAAATAGCGTACCTTTGCAGTCCGATTATTGGGGGAGAGACTTAGAATCCCCGTGAATCAGCGTGTGAATAGCGGCGTCTTTGGCCGGGCGTGGCGGTTCGTGAATCGCAGGTTCGAGAATGCCCGATGGGCTCCTGAGTGGGGCCCTACGGCGCGCACGTTAGACTGACCGCCGGGAGTTAGACCTCGGAAGTCGTGTTTTTGTGCGTATATATAAATAAAGGTAAGTAAAACTGTTTTTTAGTAGTAAATTCAAAAGAAATGAACACTTTAAGTTACAAGACCGTTTCCGTCAGTAAGGAAGCTGCCCGCGAGCAGAAGGAATGGGTTGTGATTGACGCCACCGACCAGGTGGTAGGCCGTCTGGCTTCTAAGGTTGCCAAGATTATCCGTGGTAAGTATAAGCCCACCTTCACACCGAACCAGGACTGTGGCGACAACGTTATCATCATCAACGCCGCCAAGGTGATTTTCACTGGCAAGAAAGAGACTGACAAGGTTTACACCCGCTACACTGGCTATCCCGGCGGTCAGCGCTTCAACACGCCCGCCGAGCTGCGCAAGAAGCCGTTTGGCGTGGAGCGCATCCTGAAGCACGCCGTCAAGGGCATGCTGCCGAAGGGTCCCCTGGGACGCTCACTGCTGAACAACCTCTACGTCTACGAGGGCACCGAGCACAAGCACGAGGCTCAGAAGCCGAAGGCTATCGACATTAACCAGTACAAGTGAGAAATAAGAAGTAAGAACTAAGAATTAAGAATTATCAAGATGGAATACATCAATGCAATAGGTCGTCGTAAGAGCTCTGTGGCTCGCGTTTATATGTCAGAGGGTACTGGCAAGATAACGATTAACAAGAAGGACTTGGAGGTCTACTTCCCCTCTGCCATCCTGCAGTATGTGGTAAAGCAGCCGCTGAACCTGCTGGAGGTTGCTGAGAAATATGACATCAAGGCCAACCTGGACGGTGGTGGCTTCACCGGCCAGAGCCAGGCACTGCGCCTGGCCATTGCCCGTGCACTGGTGAAGGTGAACGCCGAGGACAAGAAGAACCTGAAGGACCACGGATTCCTGACTCGTGACGCCCGTGAGGTGGAGCGCAAGAAGCCGGGTCAGCCGAAGGCACGCCGTCGCTTCCAGTTCAGCAAGCGTTAATGTGACGTTACGGACTGACTGGACATGTTTAGCATCTAAACGGGTGGGACTCTGGATAGAATAGCCATCACGACAATGAATTGGATAGGATAGACTACCCGCCTGTTGATTCTGGACAAGGAATTAAAAAAGAACGTAAACAATTAAACAAAAAGAACACTACAATGTCAAGAACAAATTTTGAACAGTTACTGCAGGCTGGCTGCCACTTCGGCCACCTGAAGCGTAAGTGGAACCCCGCCATGGCTCCCTACATCTACACCGAGCGCAACGGCATCCACATCATTGACCTCCACAAGACCGTCGTCAAGATTGACGAGGCTGCCGAGGCCCTCAAGCAGATTGCCAAGAGTGGCAAGAAAATCCTGTTTGTCGCTACTAAAAAACAGACCAAGGAAATCATTGCCGACAAGGCACAGAGCGTGGGCATGCCTTACGTGACCGAGCGCTGGCCGGGCGGCATGCTGACCAACTTCCCCACCATTCGCAAGGCTGTGAAGAAGATGGCCAATATCGACAAGCTGATGCAGGACGGCACCTATGCCAACCTGTCGAAGCGTGAGCTGCTGCAGGTGACACGCCAGCGCGCCAAGCTGGAGAAGAACCTGGGCAGTATTGCCGACCTGACCCGTCTGCCCTCCGCCCTCTTCGTGGTGGATGTGCTGAAGGAGCAGATAGCCGTCCGCGAGGCTAACCGTCTGGGTATTCCCGTGTTTGGCATCGTCGACACCAACTCTGATCCCAAGAACATTGACTTCGTGATTCCCGCCAACGACGACGCCAAGGACTCGGTAGAGACCATTCTGGCTGCCTGCTGCGCCGCCATCAACGAAGGCATAGAGGAGCGTAAGGTGGAGAAGGCTGACGAGAAAGCTGCCGAGGCACAGGCCGAGGCTGATGCCGAGGAGGCCAAGTCGAAGCGCCAGCCCCGCAAGCCCCGCAAGGAGGCTGCCGAGGAGGCTGCCGAGGAGGCTGCTCCCGCCGCCGAGGAGGCTCCCGCCGCTGAGTAACCCTATTGCCCTCTAACGTTAGGGGGCTACAGGGGTCTGAACAAGCGCAGACCCCTGTCAAATAAATAAAAAAAGGTCTGATAAACGCTTGTTCAGACCCCCATCCCCCTAACTGAGGGGACTTAAAAGCAAAAGATAACAATGGCTATTTCAATAGACGATATCAAGAAGCTGCGTGCCATGACTGGCGCAGGACTGGCCGACGTGAAGAAAGCACTGACCGAGGCCGAGGGCGACTTCGACAAGGCCAAGGAGCTGCTCCGCGAGCGCGGACTGGCCATCGCTGCAAAGCGTAGCGACCGTGAGACATCGAACGGCTGCGTACTCGTAAAGGCCGTCGACGGCTTTGCCGCCATGATAGCACTGAAGTGTGAGACCGACTTCGTGGCCAACGGTGCTGACTTCATCGCACTGACACAGAGCATCCTCGACGCTGCCGTGGCTAACAAGTGCAAGGACCTGGAGGCTGTGAAGGCCCTCGACATCAACGGACAGACGGCACAGGAGGCTATCACACAGCGCTCAGGCATCACGGGCGAGAAGATGGAGCTGGACGGATATCTCGTGCTCGAAGGCGAGAACATCGAGGTGTACGACCACATGGGCAAGCACACCCTGTGTACCATGGTGCAGACCAACATCAACGCTCCTGAGGTGGGCCACAAGCTGGCCATGCAGGTGGCTGCCATGAAGCCCGTGGCACTGGATGCCAAGAGCGTAGACCAGAAGATTCTGGACGAGGAGTACAAGACCGCCGTCGAGAAGTCTAAGCTGGAGCAGGTGCAGAAGTATGTAGACAACAAGCTGAAGAAGGCTGGCATCAACCCCAACCTGGTAGACTCTGAGGACCACATAGAGAGCAACATGTCGAAGGGCTGGCTCACTCAGGAGCAGGCCGACGAGGCTCGCAAGCTGATTGCCGAGGGCAAGACAGAGGGCGAGGCCCAGCTGAAGATGCCCATGATTGAGGGCATTGCCAAGGGCCGTGTTCAGAAGTTCCTGAAGGAGAGCTGCCTGGTAGACCAGGAGTTCCAGTTCGGCGACGGCGACAAGCAGACCGTCACCCAGTGGCTGGCCCAGCAGAACAAGGAGCTGAAGATTTGCGACTTCAAGCGATTCACACTGGTGGCCGAGTAAGTCATTAGCAACAAACACGATAAGGGCGGTGTCAGTAGGCACCGCCCTTTTTTGTAGGAAAAAAGTTTAAGGTAATCGCTTGGATATTCAAAATAATCATCGTATCTTTGCAATCGAATCAAGTAACGTGAGGAACTACTATCCATGAGCAACATAGAAATAAAGAAAGTCAACGGGCTACAGGAACTCAAGAAGTTCGTGCAGGTCAATTACGACATGTACAGAGGCTGTCCCACAGCCGTACCCTTCCTATTCTCAGAGGAGATGAACACGCTGAGAAGTGACAGGAATGCCGCTTTCGAGTGCTGTGAGGCCGACTACTTCATCGCTTACAAGAACGGTAGGGCGGTAGGACGCGTGGCCGCCATCGTCAACCACAGGGCCAACGAGCGCTGGAACCGTAAGCAAGTGCGATTCGGATGGCTCGACTTCACGGACGACGAGGAAGTGAGCCGCCGACTGCTGGACACCGTCATGGAATGGGGACGCCAGCGTGGCATGACGGAGATTGCCGGTCCGCTGGGGTTCACCGACATGGACCGCGAGGGCATGCTCATTGACGGCTACGACGAGGATGCCACCATGTATGTCAACTACAACTATCCCTACTACCCGCAACACCTGGAGCGTATGGGCTTTGAGAAGGACAACGACTACCTGGAGTATAAGGTGAAGGTGCCAGAGGCCGTGCCTGACAAGTTTCACAAGATAGCTGCCATGATTCGCCAACGCTACAACCTGCAAGTAAAGAAGTTTACCCGTCAGGAGCTGCTCAGTGGCGGCAAGGGACGCGAGATATTCAACATCATCAACACCACCTACAAAGACCTCTATGGATACTCGCAACTGTCGGAGCACCAGATAGACCAGCTGGTGGACCAGTACATCAAGATAGCCGACCTGAACCTGGTGACGGCTATCGAGGACTGGAACACCCCAGACCACAAGATGGTGGGCTTCGGCATCACGTTCCCCTCATTTACCGAGGCGCTGAGGAAGACCCGCGACGGCCGCCTGCTGCCCTTCGGCTGGTGGCACATACTGCGCACGCTGAAATGGCACAAGACCAAGGTGGTAGACCTGCTGCTCATTGGCGTACTGCCCGAATACAGGACAAAGGGTGCCAACTCGCTCATCTTCGACGACCTCATACAATGGTTCCAGCGCTATGGTTTCGAGTATGCCGAAGCTATGCCTCAGATGGAGGCCAACGAACACATGCGCGGTCAATGGCAGTATCTGGAGGCACGCATACACCGCCGCCACCGCTGCTACCGCAAAGAACTTTGAACAAGCAAATAAACACTAAGGATATAGCAATACATATATATGATACAGACAGTAGTCAAGCGCGACGGGCGCATCGTAGGATTCAACGAAGAGAAAATCATGGCCGCCATCCGTAAGGCCATGCTACACACAGAAAAGGGCGAGGACGAACACCTGCTACAGACCATCACCGACCGCATAGCCGCCAAGGGCAACAGCCAGATGACCGTGGAGGAGATACAGGATGCCGTGGAGATGGAGCTGATGAAGTCGAGCCGCAAGGACGTGGCCCAGCGCTACATTGCCTATCGCAACCAGCGCAGCATAGCCCGCAAGGCCAAGACGCGCGACGTGTTCCTCGACATTGTCAACATCAAGAACAATGACGTGACGCGCGAGAATGCCAACATGAATGCCGACACGCCGGCAGGCATGATGATGAAGTTCGCCTCGGAGACCACCAAGCCGTTCGTTGACGACTACCTGCTGTCGCCTGAGAGCCGTGAGGCCGTAGAGCACAACTACCTGCACATCCACGACAAGGACTACTATCCCACGAAGTCGCTGACCTGCGTGCAACACCCCCTGGACCATATCCTCAACTGCGGATTCATCGCCGGCCACGGAGCCTCAAGACCTGCCAAGCGCATAGAGACGGCATCGGTGCTGGCCTGCATCTCCTTAGAGTGTGCACAGAACGAGATGCACGGAGGACAAGCCATACCCGCCTTCGACTTCTATCTGGCCCCCTTTGTACGCCTGACGTATATCGAGGAGCTGAAATACCTGGAAGACCTCAACGGCGATGACTACAGCCAGCTATACGAGGAGCCGCTGATAGACTTCCTGAAGCAGCCCCTCGACGGCCTGAAGGGCATAGACCGTGTGCGCCAGCACGCCATCAACAAGACGGTAGGACGTGTACACCAGGCCATGGAGGCTTTTATACATAACATGAACACCATCCACTCGCGTGGCGGCAACCAGGTGGTGTTCTCATCTATTAACTATGGTACCGACACCTCTGCCGAAGGCCGCTGTGTCATGCGCGAAATACTGAAGGCCACCTACGAGGGCGTGGGCGGCGGCGAGACGGCCATCTTCCCCATACAGATATGGAAGAAGAAGCGCGGAGTGAACTACCTGCCAGAAGACCCCAACTACGACCTCTACCAGCTGGCCTGCAAGGTGACGGCACGCCGCTTCTTTCCCAATTTCCTGAACCTTGACGCCACCTACAACCAGAACGATGCCTGGCGTGCCGACGACCCCAAGCGCTACCTGCACGAGGTGGCCACCATGGGCTGTCGCACGCGTGTCTTCGAGAACCGCTTCGGCATGAAGACCTCTATCGGCCGTGGCAACCTGTCGTTCTCGACCATCAACATCGTCCGACTGGCCATTGAGTGCATGGACATCAAGGACAAGGAGGCCCGCATTGCCCATTTCTTTGCCAAGCTCGACAACATGCTTGAGATTACCGCCCGCCAGCTGGACGACCGTTTCCAGTTCCAGAAGACGGCCTATGTCAAGCAGTTCCCACTGCTGATGAAGAGCCTGTGGATAGGTGCCGACAAGCTGGCACCCACCGACACCGTGGAAAGCGTCATCAACCAAGGCACGCTGGGCATCGGATTCATCGGACTGGCCGAGTGTCTGGTGGCACTCATCGGCAAGCACCATGGCGAGAGCGAAGAAGCCCAACAGCTGGGCCTGAAGATAGTGACCTATATGCGCGACCGCGTCAACGACTTCAGCGAGCGCTACCAGCACAACTACTCGGTGCTGGCCACCCCTGCCGAAGGACTTGCCGGCAAGTTCACCAAGAAAGACCGCAAGGAGTTTGGCAGCATCCCTGGCGTGACCGACCGCGACTACTACACCAACTCCAACCACGTGCCCGTCTACTACAAGTGCTCGGCACGCCACAAGGCCGAGGTGGAGGCCCCCTACCACGAGCTGACGCGCGGCGGCCACATCTTCTACGTCGAGATAGACGGCGATGCCACCCACAACCCACAGGTCATCATGGGCGTGGTGGACATGATGGACAAGCTGAACATGGGCTATGGCTCCGTCAACCACAACCGCAACCGCTGCATGGACTGTGGCTACGAGAACGCCGCACCCAACTTAGAGGTGTGCCCAAAGTGTGGCAGCCACCACATCGACAAGCTACAACGCATCACGGGCTATCTGGTGGGCACCACCGACCGCTGGAACAGCGGCAAGCTGGCAGAGCTGAACGACCGTGTGACCCACATAGAGGGCAGCACGCAGCAGGAGCTGTTTTAAGGGAAAAGGGAGAAGTGAGAAGGGAAAAGGGAAAAGGGCAAGGCATGAATGATTAGCGTCCTCGACATCATAGAAGATACCATGGTAGACGGTCCGGGCTTCCGGACCTCTATCTATTGTGCCGGCTGCCGTCATGCCTGTCCTGGCTGTCACAATCCGCAGTCGTGGGACTTCAGCGGCGGCCACCCCATGTCTACGGAGGACATCATGCGCGTCATTGAGGCCGACCCCTATGCCAATGTCACCTTCACGGGCGGCGACCCGATGTATCAGCCCGAGGGCTTTGCCGAACTGGCCAAGGCCATCCGTGAGCGTACCAGAAAGACCATCTGGTGTTTTACGGGCTTCACGTTTGAAGCCCTGGTCCACAATCCCCGCCAGCGCCAGCTGCTCGAACTCATCGACGTGCTCGTCGACGGGCCGTTCATCAAGGCCCAGCGCGATGAGACCCTGCTGTTCAGGGGCAGCAGAAACCAGCGACTGATAGACGTGCCTCAGTCGCTGGCCAGGGGTCAGGCCGTTCTCTATCAGCCCGATGTCTAAGCAGCCGCAGAACGGGAGCTATTGCTCCTGCCGGTCGCGGCGTATGAGTTCCAAAAGTTTGTCGACGGCTTCCTCCTCAGGGATATTCTTCTCCACGCACACCTTCTGACGGTAGAGGGAAATCTTGCCACGGCCGGCACCCACGTAACCATAGTCGGCATCGGCCATCTCGCCAGGGCCGTTGACAATACAGCCCATGATGCCGATTTTGACACCCACCAGATGGCTGGTGGCGGCTTTTATGCGCGCTATGGTCTCCTGCAGGTTGTAGAGCGTGCGCCCACAGCCGGGACAGGAGATATACTCCGTCTTGGTGAACTTTATGCGGGCGGCCTGCAGGATGGCATCCGCGAGCGCCGTGAGGGCTGAGGGGGGAAACCCTTCAGCACGAACGACTAACTTGGTGGCTTTACGGTCGATGAGCAGGGCACCCACGGACATAGCGGCCATCAGCTGCAGCGTCTCCCATGCATCCTTACCATCCGTCTGCGTAGCCAGTGCAGGCAGCTCCAGCGTGATGGTGTCGTCGTGGATAGCGGCCTCTGCCTGCTGGCGCAGACGCATACACACTGGTATCAGCTCCACCAGTTTGCGTGCCACGGGAATCTCACACTCCGGCTCCTCTGACAGCGACACGCGGATGGTGTCGCCGATGCCCTCGGTCAGCAGGGCACCTATGCCCACTGCCGACTTGATGCGTCCGTCTTCGCCTTCACCAGCCTCGGTGACACCAAGGTGCAACGGATAGTGCATGTCCTCCGCGTCCATCGTCCTTACCAGCAGTCGTACGGTGGTCACCATCACCACGGTGTTCGATGCCTTGATGCTGATGACCACATCGTCGAACTGCTCGCGCTTGCAGATGCGCAGGAACTCCATGCAGCTCTCGACGATGCCTGCCGGCGTGTCGCCATAGCGCGACATGATACGGTCAGACAGCGAGCCATGGTTGACACCGATGCGGATAGCCGTATGGTGTTGCTTGCAGACGTTCAGGAAGGGCACCAGCTTCGCCTCTATCTTCTTCAGCTCGTCGGCATACTCCTCGTCGGTGTACTCCAGATGCTTGAACGTACGTCCAGGGTCGACGTAGTTGCCCGGATTGATGCGTACCTTCTCGCAATACTGGGCGGCCACGTCGGCCACATGCGCCGTGAAGTGTACGTCGGCCACCAGTGGCGTGAGGTATCCGTCAGCCTTCAGCCGTGCTGAGATGTGCTTCATGTTCTCGGCCTCACGGGTGCCCTGGGTGGTGAAGCGTACCAGTTCGCCGCCGGCGTCGATGATGCGCTTGGCCTGGGCCACACAGCCCTCGGTGTCGTTGGTGTCGACGGTGGCCATCGACTGTATGCGGATAGGGTTCTGGCCGCCAATGGCGACGGCACCCACATGCACCACGCTGCTAATTCGTCTTGTACTCATACTTCACTGTTGCCAACTCCTGGTTTGCCTTTACTATCTTAGCCTTCAGCCCGTCCTTGTAGTCGTGGAGCCGCTGGGCAACAGCCTCATCGCTGAGCGCCAGCATCTCGACGGCCAGTATGGCGGCATTCTGGGCACCATTGACACCCACGGTAGCCACAGGAATGCCCGGTGGCATCTGGATGATGCTCAACATGGCATCGAGTCCGTCGAGCATGCCCTTGATGGGCACCCCGATGACGGGCAGCGTGGTAGAGGCGGCTATGACGCCAGGCAGAGCAGCCGCCATGCCGGCAGCTGCAATGATGACTTTCAGTCCGCGCTCCTTGGCACCACGTGCAAAAGCCTCCACGGCATCAGGCGTGCGGTGGGCTGACAAGGCGTTGACTTCAAAAGGCACCTGCAGCTGGTCGAGCAGCTGGCAGGCTTTCTCCATGACGGGCAGGTCAGAGGTGCTGCCCATGATAATACTGACGAGAGGGGTCATAGTGTGATAATGATTATATAGGGTTTATAAGAATATGATGGCGAAGGCCGCACAGACGAAGCCGACCACGAAGCCGGCCACCACCTGTGGCAGCGAGTGCTGTCGCAGAATCATGCGACTGGTGCCCAGCGCCCCTGCCACGAGGATGACGAGGCACATCCACCACATCGGGTTAAACGAGAAATACTCGGCATAGACGAACAATGCGCCGCCGACGCCGCCGATGGCTGCCGTATGGGTGGAAATCTTCCACCAGAGGTTGATGAGCGCACACACTATCTGCACCATCAGCGCGGCCACGACGATGGATGCCATGAAGTGGGGCATGTGCAGGCGTTCCATGACGTAGATGCACGAGAAGTAGCATACGATGGAGAGCACGTAGGGCACCATGCGCCGTTCGCGGTGTCCCAGCTCTATGAGGTTCCAGCCCTGATAGCGTCGGTAGAGATGGATGAGCAGCGTGGGCAGCAGGATGGTGAACAGGTAGACCAGCAGCAGCACCTGCAGCTTATAGGCCAGCGGGAATATGTTCAGGTAGCTGAACACGAAGAGCAGCACCAGTCCGACCATCGGCAGGTAGAACGGTGTAAACAGCATGCTCACGATGCGTGCCACGAAAATGATTTGCTTCTCTCTTCTCATAGTGCTATCTACTTTCTTAGTCTTGCCGTGGGTATGCCCATCTGCTCGCGATACTTGGCCACCGTGCGGCGAGCTATGGGGAGCCCCTGGCGGGCGAGCTCATCCTTCAGCGCGTCGTCGCTGAGCGGATTGGCCTTGTCCTCGCCCTCTATGATTTCGCGCAGGGCCACCTTTATCTTCCGTTTCGAGAGCTCCTCGCCCTCAGCCGTCATAAAGCTGTCGCTGAAGAAGTAGCGCAGCGGAAAGGTGCCCCACCGTGTCTGCACATACTTCGAGTTCGACACTCGCGACACCGTGCTCAGGTCCAGCCCTGTGCGCTCGGCAATGTCTTTCAGTATCATGGGTCGCAGCGATGCCTCGTCGCCGTCCTCAAAGAATCGGTGCTGCCAGTGTATGATGGCCTGCATGGTCAGCGTCAGCGTGCGGTGACGTGTGCGTATGGCCTCGATGAAGTTCTGTGCGGCCGCCACCTTCTTGCGGGTATAGAGCAGCGCCTCCTTCATCTGGCGCGTCATGTGCTCCTTGTTGGTCTGATACTCGTTCAGCGTCTCGGTGAACGACGGCGACACGTGCAACTCAGGCACGTCGCCCGTGTTCAGCGTGAAGCTGACGGTGCCGTCGTCCTGTGTGTCGACGATGAAGTCGGGGGTAATCTGCTGCAGCGAGCGTCCCACCGACTCGCCCATCGAGGCACCGGGCTTGGGGTTCAGCCGTCGCAGTTCGGCTATGAGTGTCTTCGTCTGCAGGTCGTTCAGGCCCAGAGTCTGCTGCAGTCGTGTCCAGTTCTTATGGGTAAACAGCTCAAAGCAGCTTTCGATGGTGCGCTCCATCAGGTCACGCAGCCGTGACGGCTCGCGGCGGCGAATCTGCAACAGCAGGCACTCCTGCAGCGAGCGTCCGCCGATGCCGGCGGGGTCAAACTCCTGCAGCTTGGCCAGCACCTCAGCCAGCTCTGCCGTGCTGACATCCATATTCTGATAGATGGCCATCTCGTCGCTGATGCTGTCGAGCGACTTGCGCAGCAGTCCGTCGTCGTCGAGCGACCCTATCAGATACTCCATGATGTCGCGCTGGCGGTCGGTCAGCGTCGTCATGGTCATCTGCTCCTTCAGCTGGTCGTAGAACGACTCCGTCTGTCCGAACGTCATCTCCTCGCGGTTGTCGGTCTGCTGCTCGGCACCGCCATAGTAGACGGGCAGCTCCTCGTCGTCGCGCCCCAGGCTTTCCAGTGCGGCATCCAGTGCCGACTGCCGCTCGTCGCGCTCGTAGTCGTCGTCCGCAGCGGCGGCCTCGTCAGCCGTGTAGGCTGTCTCCTGCCCGTCGTCATAGTCGTTGTCCGACATTTCCAGTGCCGGGTTGTCGTCCATCTCGGTATTGATGCGCTCCTGCAGCTGCGTGATGGGCAACTCTATCAGTTGCGACTTCAGCAGCTGCTGCTGACTGACGGTCTGCGTCTGTGTCAGCTTCTGCTCTTGGGTTAGCGCCTGTTCAGCTATCTGCTTATTCTTCACTATTCACTTTTCACTATTCACTATTCACTTTCCACTAGGCCGAAGGCCGCCCTACTCCCAGTAGGCCAGCGTACGCTTTTGCAGCACGGTGGTCTGCTGGCTCTGGCCGCCTTTCTCCCAATACGACAGGGTGAGCGAGTTGGTCGTCCAGTTGCCGTTGTCGTCGCGCGTCATGTAGCTGTTGTGCATGTTGATGGTCATGAGGCACTCGCCCTTCTGGTCGTACACCTTCTGGCTCTCGGACATGATTTCGCCGTCGCTGTTGTAGGTATATTCGTTGATGTAGCGTATGCCCGCCTGCTCGTTGGTCAGCGTGCGGCGCTTGGGGTTATACCTGCTGTCGTACTCGTAGGTCACCACGCTATGGCCGTTCTCCTCGGTCATGTTTGCCCTGACCAGGTAGCCATGCTCGTCATATTCACGGTCGGTCAGGTCAGGATTGTCTATGCGTCCGTCCTCGCCGAAGCGCAGGAAGCGGTCTTCGGCGACGGCATTGTCGGTCACCACCTCCTGCACGCTGCCATGGAGCCCCATGCAGAGTGCATCCTTATAGAACGGTGCCGTGGGGAAGTAGAGCACACGGATGTCGTGCGAGCCATTGTCGTTGTCGACCACCGAGAGCTTCAGGTTGCCGTAGTCGTCCATATAGAAGTAGGAGCCGCTGCGCTCGCTCAGTGTGCCGAACTCCTTTTCCAGCTGCAGGCGGAAGTACTGCATGTTACGTTCCAGCATGCCCTTCGTGCTGTATGGGCCCACGGTGACGTAGGCCGAGCGCACCAGTCGGCTGGCCGGCGAGCAGCTGACGAGCAGCTTGGCCCGCAGCCCGTAGTATTTGCCACGGAAGTAGTAGTCCTCGCCGTCGTCGGACGCTCCCCATTCTGCAAAGCCGATAGCCTTCAGCTGCTCGCGCAGGCTGTCGATGGGACCTTCCAGGGCTATGCCCATGAAGTGGATGCTTCGTGGGTCGCGCTGTGTCTGGCCGTTGGTGGCCAGCGTCAGCAGCGTCAGCAGTATGACGATTATTACCTTTCTCATTTTGTGTGCAAAGGTACGAATAAGCGAGCACAAAACAAAATAAAGCACGACTTTATTTTGGATTTTTGTCGGGCGGGAATCGTACCAGGATGGGTGCGAGGTACGGGGTTGCGCCCGCCAACCCCGTACCAAACCATGAGCAAGGTGCCGGGTCAGAGCCGCCAACCCCGTACCAAACCGCCAGAAAGGTACGGGGTAAGCGCCAGTTTGGTACGGGGAAACTCACGGAGAGCGGCCGCCCGCTGAACAGCGAGCGGCCGCCCGTCATTCAGCGAGCGGGCGGCTGTTGATTAGCGAGCGGGCGCTCGCCGATGGCTGTTTTGGGGTTTGGCGGGCTCATGGCCACGGACAGCGGTATGGGGCAATCTTACGGCAAAGGTACAAAATTTTCGGCTAACTGCCTCATGAAAGCTTGCTTTTCTTTTCATTATTTCGTACCTTTGCGGCCAAAAAAGCAACGTTATGAAGATATTTGCCGTAGGAATGAACTATATCCAGCACAATAAAGAGCTGGACGGAACGTTATATAAACCAGAGCAGCCCGTGATATTCACCAAAGCCGACTCCGCACTGCTGAAGGACCACAAGCCGTTCTTCATACCCGACTGGAGCAGCCAGGTGGACTACGAGACGGAACTGGTGGTCAGAATATGCCGGTTGGGCAAGAGCATTCCAGCGCGCTTTGCCCACCGTTATTATGACGCTGTGACGGTAGGCATCGACTTCACGGCCCGCGACCTGCAGCGCGAGGCACGCCAGAAGGGCCATCCGTGGGAAATCTGCAAGGGCTTCGACGGCTCAGCGGTGATAGGCGAATGGGTGGCCAAGGAGCAGTTCCTCGACATCCAGGCCCTGCACTTCCACCTCGACATCAACGGCCGCACGGTGCAGGAGGGCTGCACGAGCGACATGCTCTACAAGGTGGACGAGCTGGTGAGCTACATCTCGCAGTTCTTCACCCTGAAGACGGGCGACCTGCTCTACACGGGCACCCCCGTGGGCGTAGGCCCCGTACACATCGACGACCATCTGGAAGGATGGCTCGAGGAGCGCAAAGTGCTGGAGTTTAACTGTAAATAAGCAACGTACAACAAGTCACACCACTGGCAGACGATGACGACCACAGACAGACACATCAGACTGACGGCGACGGCAGGGCGACTCCTGGCCGTGCGCCTCGTCGCGCTACTCTGGGCAAGCCTGTGGGCGTGGCTGCCAGCGTCGGCTAACAGCCAGAAGTTCTTCAACCTCACCGCCCAGCAGGTCAAGATTGACTCGCTGCTGCCCGTGTTCAGCTACGAGCACGTGGTGGGCTACCACTATGCCGACTCCGTCTACACGGCCACCATAGAATATCCGGAGTTCATAGCCATGAGCGAGGCCGACGTGGCCCGCTACCGCCAGCTGTCGGGCGATGCGCCATTGCCCGCAATGCCTGAGGTGACGCAGACGGTCAGCGTGTCGCGCAAGCAGGGCTCCGTCCACTTCTCGCTGATGCCCCTGGTCTGCCGCGACGGACAGTATCTGAAGCTGGTCAGCTTCATGCTCGACATCAAGGCCAGGCCGCTGACCGCACGGCGGGCCTCGGCCAACAGACGCGCCGCCGACGGCCGCTATGCCGACCACTCGGTGCTGGGCAGCGGCACATGGGTCAAGATACGCATACCCGCCACGGGCATCTATCAGCTGACCGACGACCTGCTCCACCAAGCCGGCCTCTCTAATATAAATAAGGTGAAGGTCTACGGCTATGGCGGCGGTCTGCAGCCTGAGAAGCTGACGGCCGAATATCTGCAGGCCACCGACGACCTCATGGAGGTGCCCACCTGCCTGGTAGGCAGCCGCCGCCTGTTCTATGCCATCGGGCCCGTCACCTGGGACGACAACCACCAGCGCATACGCAACCCCTATTCCGAATACGGCTACTACTTCCTGACCGAGAGCGACGACGAGCCGCTGACCCTCAGCGAGTCGGAGTTCCTGGAAGCCTGCTATCCGCTGGCCGACGACTACAACACACTCTACGAAGTCGACGACTACGCCTGGTATCATGGCGGACGCAACCTCTACGACGCCACCGAGATAAAGCCCGGCACCAGCAAGCAGTACACGCTGGCATCGACGGGCACCACCGCCAACGGCACGATGACCGTGGTGCTGACGGCCTACGGAGCCTCGACGGCCACCATACAGCTGAACGGCGAGGAGCTGACCCCCGACGGCAGCAGCTCGCCCACCATCAGCATTCCCGGCAGCGGCAGCTACGAGCACATGCGGGTGGCCACACGGACGTTCACCGTCAGCAACCTGGCCGCGTCGAACACCATCACCGTGACCACCGGCGCCAACAGCGGCACGGCACGCCTGGACTACATCTCGCTGCATGCCGACACGCCCAAGGACGCCCCCGACCTGACCGCCACCTTCCCCATGCCCGGACTCGTGGGCACGCTGACCCAGCAGGACTACCACGCCCACGCGGCCGCCGACATGGTCATCGTGGTGCCTACGTCACAGAAGCTGCTCACGCAGGCCCAGCGGCTGAAGGCCCTCCACGAGCAGTACGACGGTATGCGCGTGCAAATAGTCTTCGCCGACGAGCTGTTCAACGAGTTCTCAAGCGGCACACCCGATGCCAACGCCTACCGCCGCTACCTGAAGATGCTCTACGACCGCGCCGCCACCGAGGCCGACATGCCCCGCTACCTGCTGCTCTTCGGCGACGGCGCCTGGGACAACCGCATGCTGTGCAAGGAGTGGGCCGCCACGTCGCCCGACGACTTCCTGCTGTGCTACGAGAGCGACAACTCCTATAGTGCCACCGACTGCTACGTCAGCGACGACTACTTCTGCGTGCTCGACGACGGCGAGGGCGGCAACCTGCTGAGCAACGATAAGCCCGACGTGGCCGTGGGACGTATCCCCGCACGCAACATTGAGGAGGCCACCATAGCCGTCGACAAGATAGCCTCCTACCTGCAGAACCAGCAGGCCGGCGCATGGCAGAACGTGCTGTGCTTCATGGGCGACGACGGCAACCAGAACCAGCACATGATGGATGCCGACTCGGTGGCCCGCATGGTGGAGACGCTCTACCCCACCTTCCTCGTCAAGCGCATCATGTGGGATGCCTACACCCGCGTCAGCTCGGCCACGGGCAACAGCTATCCTGACGTGACACGACTCATACGCCAGCAGATGCAGCAGGGCGCACTGATGATGAACTACGCCGGCCACGGACGCGCCGATGCCATGTCGCACGAGTATGTGCTGCGACTGACTGACTTCCAGGCGTCGTCAAACATGCGCCTGCCACTGTGGCTCACGGCCTCGTGCGACATCATGCCCTTCGACGGACAGGAGGACAACATCGGCGAGACGGCATTCTTCAACGAGAAGGGAGGCGCCATCGCCTTCTACGGCACCACACGCACCGTCTACCAGGCCCAAAACCGCCTGATGAACCTCTCGTTCACCCGCCACGTGCTGAGCCGCGATGCCGACAACAAGCCGATGCCCATCGGCGAGGCCATACGCCAGGCCAAGAACGAGCTCATGACGACGGGCATCATCACCTACTCTGGCGGCAGACCGGTCTACTCCACCGACCGCACCGCCAACAAGCTGCAATACTCGCTGCTGGGCGACCCCGCCCTGCGACTGGCCATGCCCACCATGGGCATCACCGTGGACTCCGTCAACGGCACACCGGTGGCCACGGCCGCCACGCTGACGCTGAAGGCGGGCTCAAAAGCCACCATCAGCGGACATGTCAGCCAGGCCGACGGCGCACGGGCCACGGCCTTCAACGGAAGGCTGACAGCCACCGTCCGCGATGCCCTGGAACAGATAACCTGCAAGCGCAACGACGCATCGGAGGCTGACGTGCCCTTCGTCTACAACGACCGGCCGAACACCGTGTTCAACGGCACCGACAGCGTGCGCCAGGGACGATTCTCGTTCACCTTCGCCGTGCCCAAGGACATCAGCTACGCCGATGCCGAGGGACTGGTCAACCTCTATGCCGTCAGCGGCGACAAGCAGCAGGAGGCCAGCGGCATCTACCACCAGTTCCGCTTCAACGGCTCCGACAACACATCGACCGAGAACAGCGGACCGGCCATCTACTGCTACCTCAACAGCACGGCATTCACCAACGGCGGCAACGTCAACCCCACACCCTACTTCGTGGCAGAACTGAGCGACGAGGACGGCATCAACGCATCGGGCAGCGGCATAGGCCATGACCTGCAGCTCATCATCGACGGCGACATGGCCAAGACCTACTCGCTGAACGACTACTTCCAGTACGACTTCGGCAGCTACACCACCGGACGCGTGGGCTACAGCATTCCACAGCTCGGCTACGGCGAGCACAAACTGCTGTTCCGCGCATGGGACATACTGAACAACTCGTCGACGGCAGAGCTGACATTCAACGTCGTGCAGGGACTGGAACCCGTGTTCTACGACGTGGAGTGTACCAAGAACCCCGCCTCGACCAGCACGTCGTTCCGAGTGCTCCACGACCGCACGGGCTGCACCATGGACGTGGTGCTCGACGTGTTCGACATCTCCGGACGACACCTGTGGTCGCATCCCGAAACAGGCATCTCGACGGACAACACCTACACCATCGACTGGGACCTGACCATCGACGGCGGCCGACGCCTGCAGACGGGTGTCTACCTCTATCGGGTACGCATCAGCAGCGACGGCAGCAGCTACGCCTCAAAGGCCAAGAAGCTCATCGTGCTGACCTACAAGTAAGGCCCCCGCCACGGCCACCCGCACAGCAGGGCGTGAAGACGGACAGCACACGAAAAAAGGACTATAATCAAGACAATACGATAAAAGGAATGAGTATGAAAGCAAAAGGAGACATACTGAAACGGATTATTTCTGCCTACAGCACTATCCTATCTCCCCGCCCCCTCGCCAGGGCCTGGGGCTGGGTTTTGCTTCTGGTGCCTATGAGCCTCGCGGCACAGGACACCAAGAGCGAGTTCAACCCCATCGAGCATGCCGTCATTTCGCAGACCATCGCCCCCGATGCCCGCGCTGCCGGTATGGGCGACGTCGGTGTGGCTACCGACCCTGACGTCAACTCACAATACTGGAACGTGGCCAAGTATCCGTTCTGCATCAGCCGCGCAGGCATCGCACTCAACTACACGCCATGGCTGCGCAAACTGGTCAACGACATCGACCTGGCCTACGTCGCAGGCTACTACCGCATCGGCGACTATGCCTCGGTGAGCGGCTCGCTGCGCTACTTCTCGTTAGGCGAGGTGTACACCAGCTACGAGGAGAACGCCATGACCGTGAAGCCTTACGAGATGGCACTCGACGTGGGTGCAGCCCTGATGCTCAGCGAGAAATTCTCCATCGGCGTGGCCCTGCGCTGGCTCTACAGCGACCTGCGCTACGACTACACCGAGGACTCTAAGCCCGCATCGGCCTTTGCCGCCGACCTTGGCCTCTACTACAACACCTACCTCAACATCGGGCCACGCGAGTGCCAGCTGGGCATCGGCATGAACATATCGAACGTGGGTTCAAAGATAAAATACTTCGGCGACGACCGCTCAAACTTCCTGCCGGCCAACCTGCGCCTCGGCGCATCGCTCATGGTGCCCGTCAACGAGTACAACCGTTTCTCCATCGCCTTCGACGCCAACAAGCTGCTGGTGCCCACACTGCCCAAGCAGAACGACGGCGAGAGCAAGGAGGACTACGAGCAGCGCGTGCTCGACGAGTATAACGAGGTGAGCTCTATCTCAGGCATCTTCAAGAGCTTCCACGATGCCCCCGGCGGCTTCAAGGAGGAGCTCGAGGAGATACAGTGGAGCCTCGGTGCCGAGTATGTCTACCACGACCAGTTCTCGCTGCGTGCCGGCTATCACCACGAGTCAGAGAACAAGGGCAACCGCAAATACTTCACCGTCGGCGGCGGATTCCGCATGAGCGTCTTCTCGCTCGACGTGGGCTACGTCATTTCCACCACCAAGAGCAACCCCCTCGACCAGACGCTGCGTTTCACACTGGCCTTCGACATGGACGGCATCAGAGACCTGTTTAGAAGATGATGAGAGTAGGATTTGGCTTCGACGTCCACCGATTGGTGGAGGGACGCCAGCTGTGGCTCGGCGGCATACGCCTGGACCACCACCTCGGACTGCTGGGACACAGCGATGCCGACGTGCTGCTGCATGCCATCTGCGATGCCCTGCTGGGCGCTGCCAACATGCGCGACATCGGCTACCACTTCCCAGACACCGCCAGCGAGACAGAGGGCATGGACAGCAAGGTCATCCTGCAGAAGACCATCGACCTGCTCGCCACCAAGGGCTACAGCGTGGGCAACATCGATGCCACCATCTGTGCCGAGCGGCCCAAGATGAATCCGCACATACCACAGATGCAAGCATGTATCGCCGGCATCATCGGCACCGACCCTGACAACATCTCCATCAAGGCCACCACCACCGAGCGTCTCGGATTCACGGGCCGCGAGGAGGGCATCAGCGCCTACGCCGTCGCCCTGATTGTGAAAGATTTCTGAACCTGTTAGCGACCCCACCCCCAGCCCATCCCCTTGAAGGGAGGGCTGGGGGTGGGGTCGCTAACTTAATATCTTACCAAGTTGTTTCCTAACGTTGCTAAAACAGAAGGTCTTTCGCACCGGGTTCTATATCCAGTTCCATGAATGGTGAAAGGGCCTCCTCTGTTGAACCTTCTGAGTTGTAGGGGACATCGGTCGTCGAGGTGATGAGCAGTGTCGTAGCGGGAATGACGACGACGTGCGTGTCGGGCGTGATATATGCTTTCTTGTTCATAGCTTACTTCATCATTACTTTCTTACCATTAACTATATATAAAGAACCCTTCTGCATGGTCGACGGGTCGACACGTACGCCCTGCAGGGTGTACACCACCATTTCGCCTGTAAGTGATGGTGTTGGGTGTTGGGTGATGGCTGTCGTCTCCTCGTTGAATTCCATCTTGAACAGGGCTCCCTTGGGAATATCGCTGGCGGCGAGCCATGCCACGTAGGATGGCAGGACGTTATCCTTGGGGTGATACTGGTAGAAGCCCAGTTTGTCGTAGGACGTGTCACCCTTGGGGCGGCCCAGCGTAAAGAAGTTGCTCTCCAGCTCAGAGGATGTCATCTTGTGGCCGCCGGGGTCTACGCTGCCCTTGAACAGGTTGTACTCGTAGTCGTTGGATTTCCCTGCGTCGTCGCCCTCATAGCGCGAGAGGTAGAGCAGGTCGCTGCTGCCTTCGTAGGTGAGCAGCACGGGCGTCAGCGCCGGCACTATCTGGGTGCCCAACCGTTGCAGATGCACATTGCCGTCGCTCAGTGAGCGTGCCCACCAGGCCGTCACGCCCTCGGGCAGCTCCACGGGGTAGCCCATTACGAGTGTCGACATGCCGCCGGGGTTACGCTTGACGGGGAAGTAGCTGAACATGTGGTTGACCCCATCCTGATGGTCGTCATAGAAATTCATCCATTTGTCGGCATTGCTGTAGCCGTACAGTCCAGGCCCTTGTTTGCCGATGAATAGCTGGTTGGTAGTGCCGTCCTTGATATAGATGTCGAGGTCGGAGGAGCATCCGCTGAAGACGTTCTCGCCATCCAGCGTGATGAGGGGTGCCTTATTGTCACCGTTATCCACCACGGTTCCTGCCGGCACGTAGGTGTCTACATAGAGCTTGCGCATATTGCTCATGTTCTCGAAGGCGTAGTCGACAATGCTGTTGGCATACTGCTGATGGATGGTCAGCTCCGAGAACGACTTGGGTGCCGTAATCAGACGGCTGTTGGTCAGGTCGTAGAGTGCCCCGTCCTTTACGGCACACCCGCTGCCCTCACCATACACGATGAAAGCATTCTGCACCGAGTGGCGCTGCGGCACGCCAATGGAGGTCAGCGTGGCGGGCAGGGTGAGGGTGTTCAGCGTTCCCATTTCCTGGAATGAATTGGCCGGCAGGCTCACCATGCGCAGTTTCACTTCGCTGAAATAGGGACTAAAGTCACCCAAGACGGTGATGTCCTTCTGCTGTATGTGCGGCCTAGGATCCATTACCTTGATAAGTTCGACTGTGTAGTAATCGCCTTTATTTTCCAGCACTTTCAAGTAGCCTCTCAAATTATATTCATCCCCTGTCCCCTTGTATCCGATAGTGCTCACGTAGAAAGTGTCGCCTGGCTTGTAGCGCAGGAAAACCTTCAGCTCCGGGTAGTCGTCGAACAGATAGATATATTCTTCCCAGGCATCACTCAAGCCAAAGAGCAGCGGAGCCTTCAGTTCTGCGTCCGTACATGGTTTTATTTCGGAGTTAGTATCACAATCACGGCTACCACTGCCGTTGCCGAAGCTTTTCACTCCGTCATTACGATTCAGGTAGTAGTTGTTCCGCATTTCATTGCTCCCGCGCTCTCCGACAATGGCACCATAGTATTCGTCGCCGCTGTGGGTAATCTTTCCGCTAAAGTAGCAGTTCCTAATCGGTGTATCGGTGTCATCATCTACAAGACCTACGATGCCGCCCACCTGCTTGTGTCCCCTCACCTCAACATTTTTCGCGTAGCAGTATTCTATCGCATTTGGATAACCTTTGTCATCAGATACATATCCACAGATAGCGCCTACTTTATCGTCATCATTCCAGTTCCATACATCCACCTTACCATTGATGACGGCACAATGTGAGATGACGCTGTGGTTCTGCATTCGTCCGCAAAGCGCACCGACGTATGCTCCCTCATTGTCGTCTCCTGCTTCTACAGACACATTCACCACCTTGAGGTTGACGATATCGCCACCACACATCCAACCGACGATTCCGCGGTTGTCGTGTTTTTGCTTAATATACAGATTGTAAATGGTATGTCCCTGTCCGTCAAGCTTTCCGCCAAAACGGTGGTCGTCGTCCCACCCGATGGTTCTATGACAGAAATTCTTGTTGTTCAGGTCGATGTCGTTCATCAGCAGGATGGTGTAGCCATCATATCCGTGATGTCCATCAACCATATAGTCGTTCATCTTCTTATGCAAGCCAGCAAACTGGGCAGCGGTATATACATAGAATGTCTTGGTCTTTGAATCAAGTTCGATGTCTGTGTCTTCCGCTTCGCCGTCCCACACCGAAATCTCGTCATCAGCCAGGGCTGCTGTGGCTGCCATAGCCATCAGCAGCATGGTTAATATTGTCTTCTTCATATGTTTTTGGTTTTACTTACAAATAATAAGAAATTTAGGTGTGATAAAGATACTGACCCCACCCCTGCCCCTCCCCTACATGGGAGGGGAGTGCCTGCGGAGTTCCACCCGTTGAGGTTGGCGGTAGCCGCTCCCCTCCCATGTAGGGGAGGGGCTGGGGTGGGGTCAGTAATCAGAATCATACTAAAATGTATTTACGGTTACTTAATACACGAACTTCACGGTTTCCTTGCCCGACGAGATGAGGCCCACGCCCCTGACTGCCGGCACTGCGAAGACGGCCTTGCCGCTTGCGTCAGCCTCTTTGCGGCCCAGGATGGCTCCGCTGGCCTCGTAGAGGCGCACCTGCTGGCCGGCCTTCACGCCCGTCACCACGAGGCTGCCGCCCTGTCGGCTGACGTGCATGCGTGCATTGCTGTCGTCGTTGTCGTAGACGTTTTCTATGGCCACGGTCTCCGCCGACGGGTAGAGCGTCACCACGCCGCTGTTGTTGCTGCCCGAGAAGACGGGTGCAAGGCGTATATAAGTATTGGTATTAGGCACTTTGAACGCCAGTGTGGCACCGGCATACATCTGCTGCTTCTCGGTGACGCCCGATACCTTCAGCGTGACATATCCTGCCCGGTAGCTGCCGCAGTCGTGCATGAGGCTACTGCCCTCTTCCATGTTGGCCGCATCGAAGAACAGCTTCTTCGTCTCATACTTGATATGGTCGTTGCCCTCGGTGTTATAGACGATAGAGCTGTAGGGGCTCTCCTTCAGTCCCACGATGTAGGCGAGGTTGCCGTTTGGTTTGCGGCGGTTGTAGTTGCGCACGCAGATGGTGATGTAGTTGTCGCCGTTGTTGTCGACGCGCTGGGCCACCACGAAGCACTCGATGCGGGGGCGGTAGGGGTAGAAGGTCTTCGTGTGCTGTTCGTAGACGGCATCCTCGGCGGCCCTGTTTCCGGCAACTGAGTTGCCGGACGCAGTGGCGCGCTTGGCACGGCGGGCCAGGTAGCGGGCATAGCTCTGCGGCTGGGTGCCGAGCACGTCGTCGTACTTCACCCGCATGGTGGTGTTTACGCCCCCACCATTCTTATAGGGTATGACGACGCGCTCCTGTGCTGAGGCTCCTGCCGTGATGGTCATGTCGAGCGGGAAGTCCTGGTTGGTTTCGTCCTGTGTCACTGTCAGCACACACTCATTGATGGTCGACGTGCCGTAGTTGTTGACGGTGACGAGCAGCGATATTTCGTCCTTGCCGCACTGGAATCCCTGGTTGTTGTCGCTGTCGAAGGCGACGCTGTAACTGAAGGCGTTTTTGAAGTAGGCCGCCGTCTTGTTGAGCTGCGAGTAGCCGAGGCTGTCAACGGCCACGTAGCACACCTGAATCTTATCATCGGTCATATAGCCGTCGAAGCCATAGATGGCGTTGCTGTTGTCTACGGCTACGACGGCGACAGGCATGCCGACACCGAAGGTTCCGTCCGAGTTGGGCACCAGTCGGGCCGACATCAGGCGTACCATGGTGCTGTCGTTGACGCTCTTCGTCTCGCGCCACAGCAGTGCCACGTTGTTGAGCGACTGCGCCTGCAGGTCAGGCACCAGGCGGATGTCCTCCACCAGCACATTGTTCAGAACCAGCGCGTTGTTGATGCCTTTCTTGGCCTTGCCGTCCATGCCGTAGCTCTTTATGCGGATGTTGGTGGCGTAGGTCGTAGTGTCGGCCAGCGATGTCCATGCCACGACGTTGTGGTCGCCCACGCGGCGCAGCCGCACCAGCTCGTCGGTCTGTTCAATGTCGTGCATGGCCACCTGTCCGCTGGCGTCCACCGTCATGCAGAGGTTCGCTGCGCCGCTCTCACGTCCTACCTTGCGGGCAATGATGAATGCCGTCGAGCCGTCGTAGGTGACGCGGTAGTCCTTCAGGCGCATGTTCTCGTCGAGACTCAGCAGCGGTATGGGTGCCGTCCAGGTCTCGTTGCCGTCGAAGCGCGATAGCATCAGCTGGCCGTTCATCACCATGTCCGTCAGCTGTACGGTGTCCTTTTCTGCTGCCCAGCTGCCTCTCTCAAAGAGTCCCTCCTGCCAGATGGCTACGCCCGTGCCGTTGTCGGCCAGTGCCACGCGCGGCAGGTAGGATGTCGTCTCCGCAGAGCTGTAGACGGGCTTGGGGGTGTACCACTTGGTGCCCGCATGCTTCTTAGTGTAGTAGACGCTGTAGACGCGGCTGGCGCGCTTTATGGTCTCGTCCAGCTTCAGCGTGTCCTCCAGGTCCTCCTTGGCTATCAGGCTGGTGGCCTGCTCCAACACCACGAGGTCCGTGCCGGGAATGGATGCAGCGTCGTAGTCGGTGCATCCGCCTATGCGAAAGTCGCTCAGGTAGATGGGGTCGCCGCTGGAAGCCACCTCTACGCAGTAGTCGTTAGGACTCTCGTAGGCTCCCTGGTAGACGATGCTGTCGCCGCCGGCAATGTATTTCACGGGCTGGGTGAAGTCGACGAGGTTGGTGACGAACTCACCGGGCAGCGACGAGTTGGCCCGGCGCATGGCTGCCTGCCGTGACTCCTCCGGGGTCTCAGGCTCGCCACTGAGGTAGTTGGCAAATTTCGCGTGGAACGGATTGCGGTAGTTCTTGGGCTCGATGAGGCGCTGCTCCACGGTGGTCTGGCCGACATCCCACGAGCCCTTCTTGCTCCAGCAGAGGAACTTCACCTTATAGAAGGCGCTGAGGCCTGCATACCAGCCCCATGCACTGCCCGAGAAGGGATAGTTAAAGTCGAGGCGGCTGCCGCCAGCATACTTGAAGCCAATGCCGGCCCCTGCCGTGATGCCTGCCTCAGCACCGGCTACGACGACATCGAGCTTGGCTTTCAGGGTGGCGTTGAGTGCTGCCTGTCCGAGGAATTTGAAGGCGAGGATATGGGTCTTCAGCGGGTCAGTCCATCCTTCGTCCACCGTGTTCTGGAACGAGAAGATGCCCGTGGTCACGTTGAGCCTTGCCATGAAGCCCGCCGTCAGCGACGGTCCGAGGAGGCTCCGCAGGGCGGCCGTAATCTCATTCTTATTGAGCCAGTTCTGGAACTTCATCATCTTGGTGTCGCCGGACATCGAGACCACCGAGGTAATCATGTTGAAGATGTCGAGCTTGAACTGGTAGTTAATATGGGCCTCTGCACGCAGGCTCACCTCGTCGATGAACTGCATGCCCGACAGCCACTGTTTCCATTTCTTTTCGTCGCTGGTCAGCGGAATGCTGAATTTGCCGTATTGTTCGACAAAGGCTCCCACACTGAATTCCTGTTTGCCAACTTCGTACGGGTCGAACTCCTTGAGATTGTCCGGCTCCTTGCCTAAGGCCGCAATGGTGGGTGTGAGGTCGTCCGTGGAGGTAGCGCCGAATTCGCCGACGTCAGACAACATGCTCACCTTGAACGACTGCTGTTCGTTTCGGGGCTTATAGTTGCTCTCTTTCTTGATAAGGTCGTATTCAATACCGACACCCATTGCCATATAGACACCTATCTTCTTGGCCTTGAAGAAGTCCACGTCGACGCCGAAGCGCATGTAGAAGGGCGGTGCAAGTGGTATGCGCAGGTCTATGGTGTTGTTGGTGGCCGGTGCTATTTGCGAAACCCAGTCGTTGGCTTTAGAAGAAGCATTGTCGCCGCCCAGCTTCTCTGTTGCCGACTCATAGGCTGACCGATAGACCTCCCACAGGTTGATATAGTTGTTGCAGAGGATGGGCAGCTGGCGCACTATCACGTCGTCGAAGGCCACGCCGGGACGGCCCGTCTTACAGGTGTCGAGATAGTTGCACAGGTCGAACTTGGAGGCCCAGTAGGTGTAGTCGAACAGGTGGTGGTAGATGCCCCGTGTGTCGCCGTCGAGTGTCTCTTTGAGGATGTCGTTCTTCTCGGCGTTGTGTATCTTCTTCAGGGTGATGATGCCGCTGGTGCCGTAGGAGTAAGGGGCCACGACGGCCACCTCCATGCGGGTGTAGTTGGGCACCAGCATGCCGTTGACCATCTTCATTGTGTCGATGTGCGAGGCATACTCGTCGTAGTACACCGTCTCGGTGAGCAGCTTGGGGGCGATGTCGGCCTCTTTGACTTGGGCGACATAGAAATTGCCGCGACGGTCGGTAGAGGGTGCCAGTGTGGAGAGTATGGCAGCGGTCACCGTGGGCGACGTGATGGGTGCCGAGATAGGCTCCAGATAGATGTCGGCCTCCTCGCGGTCGCCCTCGATGATGCCCGTCTTGTGGTCGTAGGAGCCGGGATAGAGCAAGAGTTTGGGCAGGTAGCCGTCGCGGTAGCACTCGATGGTGCAGGGCTCGCCGTCGGTGAGCACGTAGAGACGGCCCGACACGGGGTCCTTGCCCCATTCGAGCAGCTTGTCGCTGTCGTCGATGGGCTTGTTGTCGAAGTCGGCCAGCACGGCGTTCATGGTCAGCCCTTCGGTCTCAAACGAGGGAATGTTGTTGAGGTAGAGGCTCACCCACAGCGTGTCGTGGTGGGAGAACAGGCGCGAGTCGATATAGGTGGGGTTGGGCGCATCCAGGCGCTTGTGCTGGCGGAAGGGCATTTGGGGGCCCGTCATCACCGTCACCGAGTTGTCGTTGATATGGGTGACGGCATCCTGTGCCCAGTCGTCGTGATTGAGCTTGATGCGCTTGTAGCCATTGGTGCTTGGGGTGCGGATATAAGCCTCCACGAGGTCGCCGTCGACGTAGTCGTAGAAGGAGTAGAGCTTGTCGACCTTCAGTTGCTCGATATAGGAGGTGTCGCTAATCTCCGTCTCCCTGTTGTAGCGGATGAGCTGCAGGTCGTACTCGCCGGGCACGATGCGGCTCTTGTCGAGCATCACCGTGCGCACCGATGCCGAGCCGTAGCTGTGGCTGTGGAAGATGTAGGTCTTGGCTTTCTCCTCGCCTTCGCCCTGCGGCCATATCTTCACCTCGAGCTGGGTCTCGCCGATGGGCGGCATGATGTAGACGTAGTTCTCGGCGGCAAAGAGTCGCGACGTGTTCTGCGAGGGGTCGGTGGCACTCTTGATGCCGGTCACGCGGATGTGGAACGGCCGGTTGCCCTGGGCCTTGTCCAGTCGCAGCACGATGTACTGGTTGTCGCGCGCCTTGTAGATTTGGTTATAGAAGCCTACGGTGTCCTTGGGTGCCGGGTCGTAGAACAGCGCCTTGAGGGCGTCCATCTCCTGACTGTTGTCCTGGATGCCGTGGTCAATCTCCTGCCATTGGAACTGGCTGATGTCGGCCCATGAGGACAACTGGCTCAGGTTGACGGCACGCTCTACGGTGAAGTCGTCGGCCTTCGCCGCCGTGCCGCCGACGAACAGCAGGCACAGGGCAGACAGTGCTAATAGTAATAATCGTTTCATAGTAAGGTGTGTTTGAATAATTAGGTGCAAAGGTACGAAACAAAAAACAATAGTCCCCTGTCATTCAGCAGGCATTTTTGCACGTTGGGCAGGCATTTTTGCGCGTCGGGCGGGTAATATTGCATAAAATCGCTCGGCTTCGCAAATTTTTTATTACCTTTGTAGGCGAAACAGAACAAAAGACATGAAGCGACACTTTCTACTGGTTTTATTTGCTGTCGTCATTTCGCTGCTGCTTGCTGCATGTAGAAACACAGCGTGCGGGCCACAGAAAACGGACGGGGCCCTGAGTGACACTACGACACTGGAGATAGTAAAGATAGCCGAAGCGGACACCACCCTGGCTTTCCGGATGCTTGACTCGCTCTACAGGCGGGGGGAGATGGCGGCCCATACCTATTACTATACGCGTGCTCGTATATATCAGGGTAGCGTAGACCGTCTGCTGGCCATCGGCGAGGTGCGGCGTGCCTATGAGACACCCTACGTGCAGCAGCACGACACGGTGCGGGCTCAGGTGCTGCAATGGATGACACGTCTGATGCTGCCCATTGGCGACCATGAGGCGTGTATCAGCCAGGCCATAGAGGGTATAACGCTGGCAAGGAAGCTGGGAAATCCGATAATGGAGGCCGACTTTATGATGCTGATAGGCATGAGCTACTACGACATGGGCGACAAGCCGCACGCCTGGGAGCGATTCGGCCAGAGCATGGAACGGGTAAAGTCGCTGGCTGACAAGCCGTTGACGGCGGCCGACCGTAGCAAGCTGGCCACCATGGCGCTGACGGTGGCTACCGCCCACGTCAACGACCAGGACATGGACGGCGGCGTGGCATCGTGCCGCACGGCGCTGGCCGTGCTGGACACGCTGCGTCAGGGTAATGCCGACATGCCGCGCGGCCAGGCTTACGCCATGATGGCGGGTGCCTTTGCGAAACAGTCGCTGCGCGACAGTGCCGACCGCTATGCCGCCCGCTACTGGCAGACGGCCTACGGCCGGCAGAACAAGGGCCTGCGCCTGAAGACCTATTTCAAGTTCAGCGGCAGGTATGCCGAGGGCCTGCGGGTGACGGACGACTACCTGGCCCGCTGCCGCCAGCAGGCAGACACCGTCAACCGCCAGTATGTCAGCCTGCTGCACGAGGCCGAAGACTTTAGCGTGGCGCTGGGCCGCTACGAGGAGGCTTACCGGCTGAGCCGCCGGGCCACTGTGGTGGCCGACTCGCTCCATGCCCGCGACATGCAGCAGAAGGCGATGGCCTATGCCGAGCAGTTTGAGTCGCAGGAGAAGGACAACGAGATAGCACTTCAGCAGCGACGCGTCCAGAGCCTGTTCGTCGTAATAGTGCTCATTGTCACGGGGCTGGCCGTCCTCGTCATCTTCATACGTCGCATCCATGGAAAGAACCGCGACCTGCAGAACGTCATCAGTTCGCTGGAACAGAAGCAGAAGATAGTGGAGCACATCAAGCCTGCCATCGCCGCGCAGCCCCAGGATGCCGAGAGCGACGACCTGCAGCGCTTTCTGGAAATGGAGCGCATCATCGATGAGCAGCAGGTGTTCCTCGACCCGACGGCCAACATCGACATGGTGATGGAGCGGGCCGGCTACAACCGGCGCCTGTCTACCAGGCTTATACAGCAGTTTGCCAGCACCAACACACGCCTGGACTACCTGAACCAGAAACGCGTGGAGTATGCCGCCCATCTGCTCCTGGCCGACCGCTCGCTGTCTGCAAAGGAGATTGGGACACGCGCTGGATTCTACGAGGACACCACCTTCAGACGTAATTTCAAAAAGTATTTCGGCGTGACGCCTGCCGCCTATCGCACCCTGCATACTGACGGTGCCTGAAGCCTCTAAGTTAGGGGGAAATCTTTGCCCCCTAAATTAGGGGGCAGGGGTCTGAACTTGCGAGTGTTTTCAGAAATGTAGGGCTTAACGTAAGAATCGTAAGAGTAAGATTCGATATTTTTAAGCCCCAAAAAGCTCGCCAGCATTCCTGCCAGCGAGCCCATAAAAACCTCACAGGGAGCTCTTCATAATTTTAGCTTGAAGTATCTGAGGAGGTCTTTATATTGGTCTTGGGCTGTGAGGCAGGTGTCCGTGAGGTAGCCATTGATGTGGCCCCATTCTTTGAGACCTCGATAATAGAACATCTTCAGCTCGTCTGTAATGATAAAGGGGATGATGCTGTTTGCGAGACATTCCTTGAACATCAAGAGGCGTCCGACTCTGCCATTACCGTCTTGGAAAGGGTGTATCTGTTCGAAGCGTACGTGAAAGCCGAGGATGTCCTCAAATGATTTTGGACGCTTTTGTTGGTATTCAGCCAGCAAAGCCTTCAACCTTTTATGCACCTCCTCAGGAGGACAGGTGTCGAGCCCCCCAACCTCATTGGGTAGTCGCTTGTATTCGCCAACGGCAAACCAGTCTTTGCGACTATCTGACGTGCCAGTCTTCAACAGCAGATGAAGATGTTTGATTAAGTCTTCAGTGATTCGTTCCTCAGCGTGATCGATGATATAGTCAATGCAACGGAAGTGGTTGACAGTCTCAACGATATCATCCACATTCACAGCACTATCCGTTATACCTATGGTATTGGTCTCAAAGATGTAACGCGTCTGTTCGTGTGTCAGTTTGCTACCTTCTATATGGTTGGAGTTATACGTCAGATCGATTTGGGTGCGATGATAGATGCTGCCTTGCAATTTTGATGCTTTCTGTTCTCTCAGCACTTTCAGCAAAGGCATTATTTTCTCTTTGGCTTTGCCTCGTTTGGGTAAAGTGGCATCAGCAGGGATGCTCCAGGTCTTACCTGTCAGGAAAGCACCTTCAATCTTTCCCCGGGCACAATAGTTGCGGGCTGTGCGCTCAGAGATGCCATATTTCTCTGCAAACTGAATAACTGATATATACTCCATCTTTCTATCTATCGGCAAGTTTTTGAGCCGATTCTTGCTGCAAAGATAGTGATTTTTGCCGATGTCGGCAAGTTTATTGGCGACTTTTTTATCTAGGGGAACACACGGTTCCCGGAACGTTGCGCATAAAAACAGGAATTATTGCGGCGCAGTTCAATTCTTCCGTGGATGCCCCCTGTGACAACTATCCGAATATAGTACACAGCCGATACATGAAGAGAGCAACAGCGTCAACAACGAGAAGACGAGGCCACCGCTGACTGGCGAAGGCACACAAAACTGCTGCAGGAAGGCTATCCGGCGTGTCATCACCATACCGGCGAGGAGCGACAGGGCACCCACGCCGGCGGTCTGTATCATGTTCAGCTCAATATGCGTCATAGGGTCTTTGTCGTAGGGCGGTTAATATAATAAGGTGACTATCAGGTAGCCGACGGCAATGCTGACAAAGGTGATGACGAAGCCGGCCAGCTGAAACGAGTGGTTGACCACGTAGCGGCCTATTCGCGTGGTTCCAGTGCGGTCGAAACCGATGGCAGCCACCTCTGTGGGATAGTTGGGCAGGAAGAAGTAGCCGTTGACCGTAGGAAACAGCACCAGCAGCATCAGCGGCGGCACACCTAAGGCCAGACCCACCGGATATAGGGTACGGGCGGTGGCTGCCTGCGAGAACAGCATGATGCTGAACACAAAGAGCGGAACGGCAAAGAGTAGCGGATAATCGGCAAACACGCCCGCTACACTGCCGAGGATGGCTGCCTGGTTGCCCAGGAAAAACGTGCTACCCATCCAGGCCACGCCAAAGATGGCCACCATCGCATTCATGCCCGATGCAAACACGTTGCCCCTGGCAGCTGCACCCGGGTCGGCCCTGCCCACCAGGAGTATCAGGGCGGCGGTGCTCATCATCACCACCTCGATGGTGGTGGTCATGCTGAGGGGCTGACCGCTGACTACGGGGCGCAAGGATGGGAAGATGGCAAACAGCACCACCAACAGTACGCCCAGCAGGAAGGCCAGCACCGCACGCCGTGCAGGAGATGGAGCAGGAAGCATGGAGCATGAAGGATTTTCTGCCGGACGGGGGGCTGCGCCAGTCTGATGGGCGGCAGCAGATGTTTCACGCTTCACGCTGTCCTCGTCCGTCTGGTCCAGCAGCCCCTCACGGAGTCGCCGCTGATATTCCGGGTCCTGCTCCAGGGGCTTGCCTATGTAGTTCTGTATCAGCGCGGCCACCAGGATGGCGATGAGCGAGGCGGGTATGGTGACCAGCATCACGTCCTGCATACTGATGCCCCGGCTGCCTAATATCTCCTCCGACAGGATGGCTGCCGTGGCTGCCGACACGGGCGAACCCGTACAGCCCAGCGACGCCGATATGGTGGCCACACTGAGCGGGCGCTCAGGGCGCACCTTCTCCTTGCGGGCTATCTCGGCGATGATGGGCAGCAGCGCATAGCAGGTGTGTGCCGTGCCTGCTACGATGCAGAAGAGCCAGGTGACCAGGGGGCCGAGGAAGGTGATGTGGCTGGGGTGCCGCCTCAGGAATCGACGGGCCACGTTCACCATGTAGTCGAGTCCGCCTGCTGCCTGCAGCGCTGCCGAGGCGGTGATGACGCTGACGATGATGAGCATCACGTCGATGGGGACGGTGCCGGGCTCCAAACCGAAAATGAACACAAGGATGAAGACACCCACCATGCCGTAGATGCCCAGGGCGATGCCTCCCTTCCTGGCTCCGACGAGTATCATCGCCAGCACTATCAGTAGTTGTAATGTCAATAGCATTGTTGTTGCGGTTAATAGGATGGTTTAACGGGTTAGTTGTCAGGCCACAAAGTTACAAAGAAGGCATGACATGGCCAAACCTTTCAGCAGGCTTTTTTGTGCAGCATGCAGGCATTTTCCTCATTTTCGGCACTATAGAGTTATACTTTCAAGATAGAAGTGCAATTTCTTGGAGTAGAAAATAGACATCCCTCTCTGTAGGACGCAGACGTTCTCGGAGCGTAGCGACGAGGTTGTCTGCGTCCTACAGAGAGGAAAAAACC
>Ga0310691_10001704_pt1 | contig 32467 bp, 30 predicted proteins | sample 176DNAGHGlowgp2_FD_203887 | JGI IMG/M metagenome (GOLD analysis project Ga0310691, IMG submission 203887) | Sheep rumen microbial communities from Palmerston North, Manawatu-Wanganui, New Zealand - 1766 DNA GHGlow gp2 (v2) (version 2) | ecosystem: Host-associated > Mammals > Digestive system >... | reverse complement strand
ACCGTTGCCTTAAGAGTATTTTTATTTACAAATTCTATATCCAGCTTCGCTACAAAAGGAATGTTCCGGATCGGGCTCACCTTATTCTTCATCCAAAGCATCAGGATATTGTTCATCGGAGCATTATCCCTTACCGCCGATTCTATTGCCTCGGGAGACGAAAGCACACACCCCTCTATCTGCACCTCATCCAGGTGAAATGTACTGACATAAAATGCCGCGCCCCCCAGAAGAACTACTATGATAAGCAGGATAATGATGGTCTTCGTCTTCATCCTGCCACCTCCTCCTGTCTGCTGATGGGAACGATCTGCCTCGATACCGACAGGACCAGTCCCATCTCAACCATCAGGAAGGCAAGGGACGAGCCTCCGTAACTGATGAAGGGAAGTGCACAACCCGTATTCGGAAGTGTATTCGTTACAACGCAGATATTCAGGATCACCTGAAAGGCTATATGCGCTATGATACCGACAACCATAAGGGCGCCGAATCTGTCCGGAGCGCCCTCCGCTATGAAGCGGAAACGCCATAACAGCATGCCAAACACAAGGATTATAGCCATACCGCCGACTATTCCGAGTTCCTCACATATAACGGAGAAGATCATATCATTATGAGCCTCCGGAATGAAGCCCATTTTCTGGATACTCTGTCCCAGTCCCCGGCCGAACAGACCGCCCGATCCTATGGCATACAGTGCCTGCATGGTCTGGTAACCGTCAGGAGAGGTTTCCGGATGCAGCCATGCGTCAATTCGTCCTCCACGGTATGAAGCCATATTAAGGAAGACAAAGAATCCCGCCGCTGCCACAGCCAGAACGATGGCAAGATGCCATTTCTTCGGCGTCGCCACAAACCAGATGGCTATCACAATGACGCCGCAGACTATGGCGGTACTAAGATTTTCTATCGCAATAAGTATTATACATATCAGCGGCAGTATCATGACTATGAGCGTACCGACTATAGATCTGAGATACGCGCTTTTTGCCGTACAGATATGTGCGGTGTAAATGATCAGCGCAAGTTTTGCGATCTCGGAGGGCTGGAAGGAGATAAATCCCAGATTGATCCATCTCGTAGAACCGTGAGATGCCGAGCCGACAACGAAAACCAGGATCAGCAGGAGCATAGAACCCACGCAGATGACAAGGCTCCAGTTCTTAAGATACTGATACCTTATATGCGACACAAACCACATGGCCAAAAGGCCGCCGGATCCGAAGATCAGCTGTCTCTTGAAGAAATAGGTGCTGTCATCGAATTCCACGCTTCCCTGGTAGGAGCTTACGCTCATTACCATTATGAGTCCGAACATGAAAAGGAAAAGAATCAGAAAAAGGGACGGATAATCAAAATACGTCCCGCGATAGAAAAAATTTTTCTGCTTCTTTTTTTTCACAGATCCTAGTCCTCCAAAGCGTTTACATATTCTTTAAAGAGTCTGCCTCTTTCTTCAAAATCCCTGAACATATCCCAGCTTGCACATGCCGGAGAAAGAAGCACACTGTCACCGGGCCTTGCAAGCCCGTAGCATGTTCTTACAGCCTCATTCAGACTGTTTACACGGATCACATCCCTGAACCCGTGTCTTATTGCGGTATCCTCTATAGCCTGAGCCGTCTCGCCGAGTAGGACAAGATATCTCACCTTACCTCCGAAAGCATCTATCCATTCGTCATATGAATTATGCTTGTTGTACCCACCGCCTATAAGAAGCGTAGGATTCTGCATAGCCTGGATCGCCTTGATGGCCGCATCCGGATTTGTTCCCTTGGAATCATTGTAATAGTTCACTCCGTGAAGAGTTCTGACATATTCGATACGGTGCTCCACTCCCCTGAAATTTCTGACCGTTTCACGGATAACAGCAGGATCAATGCCCATATAATACGCGATAGCTGTGGCAGCCAGCACATTTTCCACATTATGCGCACCGAGGATCTGAATCTCCGCAAGCGGAAGGACCGGTATCTCAACCTTTGAATTTCTCAGGACGATATGTCCGCCTCTTACGAAAACACCGTCTTCAGGCTCGGAAAGCCGGCTGAACCAAATAACGTGAACATTTGAGAGCTCTTCACCTCTTACGCGCACCTCGGGATCATCGTAATTCATGACAAAATAGTTATCACGTGTCTGGTTCCTTGTGATCAGCATCTTGGCATCCGCATAGTTTTCAAATGTACCGTGTCTGTTCAGATGATCCGGAGTCAGATTCAGGAGCGCCGCTACTTCGGGATGAAATGAGGGAGCTGTCTGAAGCTGGAACGAACTGATCTCAGCTGATATCAGCTGTCCCTCGTGTGTCTTATCTGCGTCACCCGTAAAGGGAATTCCGATATTTCCGACAACCAGGCTGTCAGGAGCAGCCGCCTTGAATATCTCACCCACAAGCGTAGTAGTAGTGGTCTTTCCGTTGGTTCCCGTGATCCCCGCAATCCTTCCCTTATTATAATAGGATGCCAGCTCTATCTCACCCCATAAGGGAATACCTGCGGAGACTATAGACTCTACAAAAGGAAGATCAAGAGGGATACCCGGGCTTATGACCGCGAGATCCGCGATGGTAAGCAATTTTTCAGGAAATTCCCCTATCGCAAGTTCAGGCTTATTGTCCCCTTCAAAATGTGAAAAGAAGGCGTCCCGGTCCAGTTTCTCATTTTGATCAAATACGGTCACCTTTGCTCCATGGCGAAGCAGAAGCTCCGCTGAACAGATCCCGCTCCTTGCTGCTCCCAGTACCAGTACATGCTTCCCGTTCATTTAATCTTCCTCCATAATCTGATCTCAGTATTATCCGTGGGCTGTCCACGGATAAACATTGTATAATATGATGTCCGGGGCAATCCCCGGCAATTCTTTCTACACAGTTCCTACGTCATGTCAGTTCATAATACGGCAGGCAGATGCCTTCGGATCCGTCAGGCGTTGCCCTCGCCTATCCGTCTCCCACGGCACCCTCTTCATTGCCTGCCTGACCGTTTCCGCCGGTCTCTGCGGCGTCTGCCTGTCTGTTGCCTTCCGGTTCCGCCGCATCATTTTGCCCTTCTCCCCCGGGCTCCTGATTATTGTCACCGCCGTTTTCTCCGGCCTCGTCCGCATCATCCTGTACTGCCTCGCCGGCATCATTGTGTCCGTCATCACCGGCATCGTTTTGTCCTTCTTCTCCGGCCTCACCAGCATTGTTTTGTCCTTCTTCTCCGGCTTCACCGGCATTGTTTTGTCCCTCTTCTCCGGCCTCGCCTTCGTTATTCAAGTCCTCCGCACCGGTTCCTCCCGCATCCGTAGTTCCCGGATTTGTGCGGACTATATTCTCGTCTGTCGGGCTTCCTTCTACAAACATAGGTGATATATTTTCGTCGATCCCTTCCTCAGCCTTTTCGCCGTCCCCTGTCCTGTAAATGTTGAGATACGGGAAAAGATCCTTTGCTATATTTGCCCAGAGGATGGTGGCGCCGCTGCTCTTATCCTGTTCAGACACGCCCGGTTCATCCACCAGTGTATAGATCACCACTTCCGGATCCTCCACCGGAGCAAAACCGATAAAGGAAAGGATAAACTTACCGTTATTACGCGGGAGCTTCTCTGCGGTACCGGTCTTTCCTCCGGTTGTATAACCTTCCATCTGGGTACGCCAGCCGGTTCCGTGTTCAACCACACCCTGCAGTATCTCGCGCATTTCGGCCGAGGTCTGCTCGGACACCGTACGCCGTACCAGTATATTCTCATAGTTGGTTATCAGATTCCCGTTCTCGTCCTCCACCCGTCTTACAACATGGGGCTGATAATAGTAGCCTCCGTTGATGACAGAGCAGAACGCAGTACAGAGCTGCAGCATGGTGACGGACACGCCCTGTCCGTATGCAGAGCAGGCAAGTTCCACTTCATTCAGTCTTTCCCTGTTGTATACCAGATAGGAAAGAGACTCATTATCCATCTCGCCGAGGATGTCCACATTTGTGCGCTGACCGAAGCCGAAAAGCGACTGGTTGGCTCCGAAGATATCACGTCCCATCATGGCGCCTATCTGCATAAAAGCATCGTTACAGGAATTGTACATTGATGTGGGTATATCCTGGGTTCCGTGACCGTCATGTTTGGAACAGTACATATCATAATCCGCAACTTTCTGGTGCCCGTCGCAGTAGAAGGTATCATCCTTTGAAACGATACCGTTCTCCAAAGCGCCCGAAAGGACGAAGGACTTGTAGGTCGATCCGGGTTCAAATGTATCGCTGACGATGAAGCTTCTCCACAGATAGTTCAGAGCCTTCAGCTTCTCATTTTCAAGCTCCTCTTCGCTGTCGAGCTTATCCTCGAAGGCCGCATACTCCTCTTCCTTCACCGTCTCGAAGCCATTATCCTTCCATCTTTCATCCGTGTACAGGTACTTCACGCTGTCAAGATCATAGGCATCATTTGGATCATACTGGTGATAATTATAGAGGGCCATGATCTCACAGGTCTTTGGACGCATCACAAGAACAGACACATTTTTCGCTTTCAGATCCTTCTGCAGTTCTTCCACATTTTTCTGTACTATCTTCTGAACCTCAAGATCTATGGATGTGACCAGATTATATCCATTGGTTGCAGGTTCCGTAGTCTTTACAAGATTATAGCCGTCATTCAGATATGCATAGGTACGTCCGTTGGAGCCGTTCAGTTCCTCATTATAATAACCCTCAAGTCCGCCGAGGCCTTCATTTCCGCTGACTACAAATCCCAACAGGTGACAGCAGAGTTCATTGTATGGGTAAACGCGGGTATAATTATCTTCAAACCATACACCGATCACATTATCCCCGTCATCCGAATCCTGAAAGTCCTGAAACGCCTTTACTTTCTCATATGTAAGCCCCTTCTTCACCACAGTGTAAAGGGAATTCTTATTCTCCAGATAACCCTCCAGGGTTTCCTTCGGAATATCAAAGTATTTGGACAGTGCATCCACTGTTGCCGTTTTATATGCTTCCTTACGGAGTATGTTCTTCGGCTCGATGATCAGGTTGTAAACCTTATTGCTGGTGGCCAGAACCGTCCCGTTGGCATCCAAAATATCACCCCTCCTGTACGGAACGGTGATGCTTTCATAGTTCTTCTGACTGAGAACTTCTTTTTCGTATTTTGCTCCCTTTGAAAGGTTAATATAGACCAGTGTCCCTCCCAGGAAAAGCAGTGCCAGTGTTATGATGATCATCATGAACATCAGCGTCTTTCTCATTCTTCGGAGGAATACTTTTCTCTTCTTTTTCTTCATAAATCCGGCCCTTCGTAGAACAGATCCCGCTGCAAACCCTGTATGTAACGCACGCAAATCGAGTAGAAGGACATCTTTCCCGCTACTCGATCATCACGTCGGATATCACGCCGGTACATAAGCCGTCCGACACCCGTATCGCGTTAAAACACGAAGTCCTGAGACGATTATTTCGCCTCAGGAACGTCGCGCATCTGCTTTACATAATCTTCATTTGCCCTGTCATAATATACGATCTGACCCTTACGAGAATAAACCATACCCAGATCCTTTGTTGCAACTTCGTATATATGATCCAGGGAATACTTTGATTCCAGCGAATCCGCATAGGCTGAGTTGTCTGCCTGAATCTCCTGCAATTCATACTGAAGGATACGGATATTTCTTTCCTGATCATCAACTCTTCCCTGAAGGAATACCATCACACCGAGACTTGCGATCATGATCAGTGCCGCTATCACAAGGACTGCCAGGTAACCTTTATCAAAATAGAGTGATTTTTCAGCGCGGACAGCCGCTTTCGGATATGTGATCGCCTGAGGGCTTCTCTTCCGCTTTTTCCTCGGTGCCCTCTCAGGATCGATCCTTCTTCTTTCGGGTTCGGCGCTTTCACGCCTGCGTACTACGCTTCCGTCCACATAATAAAGATCCTGCCTGTTTGTTTCTTTCACCACTCTGAAAACTCCCCTCTACTTCTTTTCAAACACTCTGAGTTTCGCACTCTTCGCCCTGGGATTTCCCTTCAGCTCATCCGCATCGGGTACTATCGGTTTTTTCGTGATAACCCGGCCCTGCGGAAGCCTTCCGCAGACGCAGACCGGGAAATCCGGCGGGCAGATACAGGGCCTCTCTGCCGTTCTCATTGCATTTTTCACAATCCTGTCTTCCAGTGAATGGAAGGTGATGATGCACAGCCTTCCTCCCGAAGAAAGGCGGCGGATCATCTGTCCTATACTCTCCTCAAGAACCTGAAGTTCGCGATTCAGCGCTATTCTGATCGCCTGATAGGTCTGTTTGGAGGGGTGTCCTCCATTCCGCCTGGCGCTGGCGGGAATGGAGGACGTGATAAGCTCATTTAACTCAAATGTGGTGCGGATGGGTTTCTTCTCTCTTGCCTTGCATATATTCGAGGCTATCCTTCTTGCAAATGGTTCCTCCCCGTATTCACGGAGGATCCGCACCAGTTCATCCTCACTGTAATCATTTACTATGTCTGCCGCTGTCTCATCCTGGGTCTGATCCATCCTCATATCCAGCGGCGCATCGAAACGGTATGAAAACCCTCTGTCAGCGTGATCGAACTGATATGATGATACTCCGAGATCCAGCAGAACTCCGTCTACCGCTCCCACGCCCAGATCATTCAGCACTATATCAAAATTTACGAAATTGCTCTTAACAACTGTTGCCCTGTCCGAAACGGCTGCAAGCCTCTCCCTCGAGGTCTCCACCGCATCCCTGTCCTGATCAATGGCGATCAGCCGGCCGTTTCCCGTAAGCTTTTTCAGTATCTCTACCGAATGCCCGGCGCCTCCTACCGTGCCGTCCACGTACACACCGTTAGGGCGTATATTAAGATGTTCCAGCACGCTGTCGAGCATGATGGGAATATGATGAAATTCCATAGCGGCACCTCAGTGTATATTTGTAAGTATCATTCGCTTCTGCCGCCTTTGCCCGGCACATGCCACAGGCAATTCAGGCTATCCGTAGAAATCGATATCGGAATCTTCCAGCATCTTTCGGATCTCTCTCCTCGTTGCTTTCGGATCTCCCTCCTTCTCCTTCCACGCTGCTGCGCTCCATATCTCTGCTTTTCTGCCGTTGCCGATGACTACCACATCCTTCTCGATCTCGGCATCCTCTCTAAGCTCTGCAGGGATCACCGTACGTCCCTGGCTGTCGATGGAGCAGTCCACCGCATTTGCCTGAAAGAACCTCTTCAGATCACGGTTCTGGGCCTTGGAGCTGCCCAGCTGATTAAGCTGTTCGGTAAAATTATCCCATTCCTCTATGGAATAGAGATAAATGCTGTGGTCCTCCAGACCCGGAGTCATTACAAACTCACTCCCCAGAGCATCACGCAGCTTTGAAGGAACGATAAGGCGGCCCTTGGAGTCGATGCTATGATAAAATTTTCCTCTCATGCTCTTGGACACGGTCTTTTATATCCCTCCACCTTGTGGGTAATCCATGGAAATCCACTCCACATCGCTCCACTACGTATCTATATTACCCCATCAATCTTTGATTTGCAAGAAAGATTTTTCAAAAAAACCATGCAGAAATACCAAAATTTTCTATATTTTTTCGTTAATGTGCACAAAAAAAGAACCGCTTTTTCAGCGGTTCTTCAAGATTTAGTGGTGGGGAGGGAAATCCCAACTACATCTAGTGGTGGAGGCATTTGGGTTGAGCTTACTCCTCTTTTCCTCCACTTTCCTCCCTGTACGGTCCATCCTCATTTTCCTTTTTATTATTATCGTCCTCCGAAGATTTTTGTGTCTCTTCCCTTTCATCCCCGGAAGCTGTTTCTTCCTTCTTTCCGGAATGCTCTATCAGCTTTGTTTCCTTTTTTTCATCCGTGTCTCCCTTAGGAACACTGACCGGTCTGTGGCATTGGATCGGTGCGCCCTGCTTCAATTTCACATAATTCCGTATCAGCACAACAAGAGCGGTAACGATACACATGATCGCAACAACCTGGCTTACCTTCAGCGGTCCGATCATAAGAGAATCCGTCCTGTTTCCTTCTATAAGGAAGCGTCCCACACCATAGAGCAGGATATAGAACATGGAAAGCTCACCGTCGAATTTCTTTCTCTTCCTGTACCAGAGGATAAAAAGCAGAACTGCGAGATTCCATAATCCCTCCAGCAGAAATGAAGGAACAACCGTGATGCATTCCACTCCGTTTACCATTTCGGTATTCTTGAGCATTGTATCGGTTATGATCCCGGAGCTGGTCATGTAGCTCATGGTTCCTGCATTTCTGAAATGGTCCAGCGGCAGAGCCATTCTGAAGAAAGCATCCGTATAGCTTCCGAATACTTCGCGGTTGAAGAAATTGCCCCAGCGTCCCATGATCTGTCCCACGAGAACGCCCATTACAATGTTATCCGCAAAAAGCGGCAGATAGAGTTTTCTTTTCTTTGTATATATCACCGAAACGATGACGCCCGCGATCAGTCCGCCGTAAATGGCAAGACCGCCGTTGCGGATATCGATCATCCTGCGGAGAGATTCCCCGAAGGATATTCCCTCTCCGAAATACTCGGTATGATTAAATATGATATAATAGATCCTGGCGCCCAAAATACAGGGAAGCAGCATCCAGAGCCAGTAATCGAGATAATCATCCTCCTTAATGCCGGTCTTTTTTCCTTCCGACATTGCTATCTTCAGCCCGAAAAGGAAACCGATCGCGATAAGGATGCCGTAGAACTTAATGGTTACTCCGAATATCGTGATCCCCTCCGGAACATTCGGGAGCGAGATGCCTAAACCCGGGAAGTATATTCCGTCCATTCTGATTCTCCATTCATTTACCGATTATACATTAAACTTGAACAGGATCACGTCTCCGTCCTGAACCACGTACTCTTTACCTTCCTGACGTACGAGTCCCTTTTCCTTTGCCGCTGCCATACTGCCCGAGCCGATCAGATCATCATAGCTTACTATCTCCGCTTTTATGAAGCCTCTTTCAAAATCCGAATGGATCTTCCCTGCTGCCTGAGGAGCCTTTGTCCCTCTGGTGATGGTCCATGCCCTGGATTCCGTCGGACCCGCGGTAAGATAGCTTATCAGCCCCAGAAGCTTATAGCTTGCACGAATCAGCTTATCCAGACCGGACTCAGTCAGGCCGAGATCCGCAAGGAATTCAGCCTTCTCCTCATCATCCAGCTCGGCTATCTCTTCCTCCATCTTCGCGGAAATAGTAAATACCTCGCTGTTATTCCCGGCAGCATATTCCCTCACACGCTTTACATAATCATTCGACGCGCCGTCATCAGCCATATCATCCTCCGCAACATTTGCAGCATAGATAACAGGCTTTGCCGTGAGCAGATTATACTCCTTAAAGAAGGCTTCCTCATCTTCATCCTGAGTTTCAAAACCGATCGCCAGCTTCCCGTCCTCAAGATAGGCCTTCAGCCGTTCCAGCATTTCCACTTCCTTTGCGGCGGACTTATCATTTCTGGCAACTCGGATCTGCTTTGCCAGCCGGCGTTCCAGCACCTCTACATCCGCAAAAATCAGCTCCAGATTAATGGTTTCGATATCGCGTATCGGGTCCACAGAACCTTCTACATGGATAACATCATCATCATCGAAGCACCGTACCACATGCACGATCGCATCCGTCTCACGAATGTTTGCCAGGAACTGGTTACCCAGACCCTCGCCCTTGGATGCACCCTTTACCAGTCCGGCAATATCCACAAACTCTATCACCGCCGGCGTGGTCTTCGCCGAATCATACATTTTCGTCAATACGGAAAGCCTCTCATCCGGTACTGCAACCACCCCCACATTCGGGTCGATGGTGCAGAAAGGATAATTGGCAGATTCCGCTCCGGCCTTTGTCAATGAATTAAAGAGCGTACTCTTTCCTACATTCGGCAAACCTACGATTCCTAGTTTCATATATACATCCTTCTTTCTTTTATTTATGCGGGTTTTCAGCCCGTAACGTAACGTTACGTAACGTTGACGTAACGTAAAAGGGTATTCTATTCGTAACTTTTTGTTAACCTACGTGAAATAACCCTTCCATATAGTCAGAGAATTTCTGAGCTTCATCCACCTGTGTATTCTCAGTAAGATGCACATATTTATCCATCGTGATCTTGATGGATGAGTGTCCAAGCATTTTTGACAGAAACTTGTAGTTTCCCGAATTCTCTATAAATCTTGTTGCGCAAGTATGTCGAAGATCGTGCATACTCAGCTTCTTAACACCTGCTTTTTCACATCGTTTCTGGAGCGCTGCATCATATGTGGAATTTTTCGTGGGCATTCCCGTTCTGTTTATAAATACCAGATCCTTAAACTCTTCTGGAGTTTCCTGATTCACTCTTGGAGGATTATCCTTTAAAGCCTTAAGAATCTGATAAGCAGTTTGAGTCATTGTTATTGTACGAATTCCATGCTTAGTCTTCGGTGGTCCCCACCGCCACTCCTGCGTACTGTATCTATACTCTAACGTTTCTCTTATGTGAATCTTACGGTTTTCCAAATCCACATTGGACCACTTAAGCCCGATCATCTCACCTGTTCTGAGTCCCATCTCCAAAATAAGACGAAATTGTGGATAGTACGCATAATCCTTTGCCACTTCAATAAAACGTCTCTCCTCTTCAACCGTAAAGAAATCTATACTCTTCTTCGGAAGATCAGGTGGCATCTTAACTCCTGATTTAGTAATCGGACTTTTACGAATGATATCATTCTCAAAAGCTGAATAAAACATAGTGACCATAGTCAGTAATGTTTGCTTTACGGTCCCCTCAGAATACTCAGCCTCAGCCATATCATTCAAAACCTTCTGGCAATGAATGGGCCGAACATCAACCATACGCATGCGTCCAATCACTGGCTTAATATTATTATTGTAACGCTCTTTATAATTTCTTATTGTATTAGGTCTGACTATCTTGGAACGCTGTTCACTCCATTCTTTAAACCAGGCGTCAACCGTCATATTCTCATTAACTAGAAGTACACCCTTGACATCTTCGTAGCGAGAATCAGCTAACCACTGTTGTGCCTTCTTCAACTCCTTAAAGGTCTTCATAGCTCGGCTACCGTCTTTGCGGTTGAAGTTTGCAACATATCTTCCGTCAGACTGTCTTTGAGTAAGACCTGGTCCCAGATCTTTTCCTTTTAAATCCTTACCCACTCGAGGCCTCCTTCCTCGAGATTCAAATACGGAACCATTATTGTACCATATCCGTCCTCGAAAATCTATACTTCAAAATCATTTTATGAACCTATTTAAAAGGAGGAGCCATCTACTATTGACGGCTCCCTCCAATAATCAGATAACTCTGTGTGAAAGAATATAATCCTGCATTTTCTCTCGGATTATCATCGTCTTCCGATCCCCAGTTTTAACAGCAAAATCACAAGCAGGGTCCTTCGCTAACTCTCTAAGTCGATTTACTCCTACGTTGAAATATGAGCTCGCTTCATAGAAAGTGAGAAGATATTTTCTATCAATCGGTATATCTGGTCTAATCTTTGGTGCAGCCATATTAATCACCCCTTTTATTTCAATAATTCAAAATTCAATAGTTTCATTAGTTCATTTCTGGCGAACAGTATTGACTCTTCTGCCATTTTAATAACATCTAATATGTTTTTATTCTTTGAATTCCTGATGATAAGTTCTCCTTTGATTACCTGTTCATTAATACTGTTCTTCTCGCCTTCAATATACTCAGTAATTTCATCTATCAGGTTTACAAAATCAATGTAAGATATCTCATTATATGAAGAATCATCGATAAAGCGATTCAGCATCATAATTACATCATCAAAAACATATCTAGCATTTATTTGAGAATGTATTTTTGCTTGCATCAAAGCAGCTTTTTCATTGACAATCATATAATTTATGATATTAGAAAGTTTACTTATACAATCTTTCTTATTCTTCCATGACATACTATTATCATCACAAACTTTTGATATAGGATTATCAGTATTCTTCAAAAAATCAAAATTAATAACCCGTCGATATACAGTGTCAATCATCTTCAAATGTTCTTCAGACTGATCTAACACTTCACTCATCGTCATAAGCGGATAACCATCATCCAAGCAGTCACCTGCAGCTATTCTTTGATTAAGCTTTTTATGTTCACGTTGCAACATACGATTTAAGCTCGACTCATAAGCGTCAAAATTATCTGCTGTAACATATTCATTTTGTATTTTTTTCTTATATCGATTAACAATTCTTATCGCATTATGATAAAAACGTTTTTCTTTTTCTTGTGTACAGATGCGCTCACTTGCCATAATTTCCATCTGCCAGTCGAGTTCATAAATCATCAGCATTAACATTAATTCATTCAATCTCTTTGTTGTCTGCACAATTCAAGTCCTCCTTTTCAACATCACTAATACTCTTCATTCTTAATAGGTTCCTATATGCAGTCAACGAATCCTCATCATCAGACATAGCTTTAATATTGATAGCTACATCTGAGTCTGCAGATATCATTTCCTCCTCTGACTCATCATGGTCCTTTTGTCTTGAATCCATCTCAAAGGATAATTCATCTTCATCTAAACAAATATCAGACAAATCGTAATCTGTTATCAAACTATTATCAGAAAGTTCAGATTCTGTAACGTCATTATTTTCAGCATTATTCTTTTCAATATAGTTAGCTAATGCATTAAGACCATAATCATCCCCAAGCTTATAGGATTTAACAGCAAGATTACGGGGTAGCTTCTGTCCAGGCGGAATCAGATCCATATCGACTATTCTATATAAAATGTAATCTCCATAATCCCGAGATGGACCACGTCTGACATTAGTACGCTGAGACACATCAGCAGTTCTGTATTCGACATCGACGCCAACATCATTTAGAATTTCTCTAAATTGTTCTCGGCTGGAGGACATTTTCATAGCATCTGTGATTAGCGGTTTAAGTACTTCATCATGAACGTGAATAGGCTTCTTCCTCTTTGGCAGTTCACTGATTCCACGACTCGATGAACTATGTTTGTCTTTCACTTTGTGTTTACCAAAATCAAGTTCTTGTAGCAATTTATTACCATAATCATCTACCGCTTCTTCAGCTATCTTATTGAAAGCAGATTTCACAGTCTTGAAGTTTCGATGATGATTTAATGCTCGATGATCAGAATTTACATTTTATAATATAATGTGTGTATGAAGCTTTCCGCCTTTGCCATCATTCTGAACGAAAATTGCAGCCTTATGCCCTGGATATGTTTTTTCTACAAATTGTTTAGCAATCAATTCAGCTTTCATTACATCATTCGGATTCTTAGCGTCCAGCTCATTTGGAGAATACGAAATAACAATGCGATAAGCCTGAACCTTAACTGGTCTTTGTGATTTGCGATTAATCAAGTCAAACTGTCTTGAATATGATGCGACTGACCCAGGAAGAAGACCAACCGTAGCAACACTCAAATTACGATGTACATTACCATTATGACCATGGCCATGTCCCTCTGCATATTTAAGAGCTGCTGCTGCATTTGTTGTAGAAGAAATCCTAGTGTACGGCATAAATTACATCCTCCAATCCTTTCACTGCATCAGTAAACTGATTGATCAGCCTGTCTACATCTTCAATTTTTAATGTTGAGCATTCTTTTTCAATCTGTTCAATTTCTGAATACTTCTGATTAATTGTCTGGAAATCCAGAGGCCTATCACCATACTTTTTTTCGATATTCATAAGTTTTACTTCTTGATTATAATTATTTCCTATATACCTAAGTTGCTGCCTGATCCGATCAAATGAAATAAGTAGTTCATTAATTCCTTCAAGAATCTGAATTCCCTGCTCCCTATCAACATAGCGGACCTTATTCAGGTATTCTTCCATTCGACCATTGATTATTTCTCTAACGACATCAGCTCTAGTTACATCATTTTCTGTCGCCAGCCCATCTAACATTTTCACAGTATGAGAACTTAGACGAACGGTAACCCTTATACTGTAGTTCTTTGATTTATTATTTATAATATCCATAACAATCACCTCAATATAATTCATTGTAGTTTACATAACGCATATCACTTAACTGACTGGGCAAATTGAAACATCTGTTTAATGTGCCTTTGTCGTGATTCAGATGATATCTGCTATGTAAAGGTTTTTTACATTCAGTTTTTTCACCTTTCAGCTGAAACTTGCCAGTTCCCTGCTGCAAGGTGAATGCAAGTAGGCACTACGGCGTCTCTTCCGAGACACAAGTGCGACTTGCCAGGGGACTTTCGTCCCCCTGGACCCCCATGCGCAGCAGAAGATGTCCCATCTTCTGCTGCAAGCAAGGGCATGCACAAGACATATATAAAATGTTATATGTCCATCAATCCGCTGCATTATTTACTGAAATGTCTTTCGTTGAAACTTTTTGAGCTCGACTTTCTCTTTTCTGAGCCGCCTTGATATATCTAATCCAAACATCAACGATGTCTGTAGCAAATTGGATTATCTCATTTTCAGATCTATCATAAATCTCTTTAAACAGCTCATCATTTTGTGACAGTTGATCAAAAAAAAGATTCATTTTGTCTTTTCTTCTGTCATTCATTTTCTTACAAATTTTTTCATATTCATTTTTTAAAGCCATATCATTATTCATAACTCTCTCTCCTCTAGTGCACTTATTCGTGCAATGCCTCTGTAATTCTTATGATTATCCTTCGGACAATACCATTGTTTTAATTCATATCTTCGTACCACTGGATCAATTCCAACCATGTATTTTCCAGCATCAAGCGGGCATTCCTTCGTTATAGTCCACTCAGGAAAACGTCCGTCACGAATTATACTTCGAATACGTCGACTAACAGATTCGATTCCAGCTACACGTCCTGCGGGATTAGCTTCCAAATACCATTTTTGATACAAACTACCAAGAAGCTTATAAGGTAACAGATCCCATTGCATTTCTGGCAATATGTCTTCAAGGAAGCAAATCACTGAATCGTTCTCTTGCTTATATTCCTCAAGAAGTTTTTTACATACCTCAGGTTCATCGAACTCTTCGAAATAAGGAATCTCTATTGCCTTCTTAAGGACATATTGAAGCACCTCAGGTCTTTGTATATAGTCTGACTTGATGTACTTTCGTTCACCAACGGAATAATTCTTATCAAACGGAATGAACAAACATCTGCGGTAAAACGATCCACTTTTGTCCGCACTCTTAGGAAAGCCATTCAAACACTCTATTACAATCCCATTAAATTCCACTGTTACAGGATCTTCATATTTAACATTTATTTGGACTGCGTCAGCTGTCACAACAGATTTGAATACCGCATTTTTTTCCGAATAAGCAGCTACATCAACCTCATCACATATCACCGCAGTTGCTCCGATCAATTGTGAGAGCATATAAGGTTGCGAGAATTCATTGATTGCAATACATGCTACGTTTTCATCACCTAGAAGATTGCGGATCAACCTACACAGAGTTCCTTTCCCATTATTACCTACTTCTGAGTACAAGAAAATTGCTTTCCCCCATCTAACATTTGTTCGTGTGGAAGCCGCTATCACTTGCCAAAGCAGTTTAATCACTTCAGGGTCATCACTAAGTCCGTTGAACCAGGAATCAAAGTCCCAATCTGTTCCATCTCTATCATTATGGATCACAACGTTTTTTGCGTTTTCGTCGTAACAAGTTTTTATCTTCTTTACTGAAACATAATCTGGCGAAAATTGTTGAAGTTTTTTAGTAGTGAGGTTGAAAATCCCATTTCCTACAAAAAGAAGATTAGGATCTTTTGTTTCCGTTACGACTTCACTCATAACTCGCAGGTAGCTGATAATCTCAGCAGCATCCTTAGCTCCGATGTTCGTTCTGTACTGCATAGCTAATCTCATAAGAGTATCTCCTCGACTTTTGCTACAAAGCTCATATAAGCCCGATGTCCTGTTATAAATATATAATCCATTGTTCTTGTCCCTGGTTGATGCGGCTAAGTCAATGATTCTTATTTCCTCCAGGAATGCAATAGCGCATGCCACTGCATAGTTCGGTAGAGCCTCGGGCAAAGGAAGTCGTGAACGCCCCTTACCTCTATTCACATTTTCTCTTTCTATGAATTCAAAAATGCGGTTATACAAGATGTGCCTCAATTCAGCAGCAGACGGTTTCTGATTACTTGATAAAAATTCGGCTATAACATCATTACAAGCCTGTCTGATTAACTCGTCCCTTGATATCATTGGATATACCTCTATAAAATTATTTAGTTGTAAAAAAATAGCACCAGTTCCACTCATCTGGATCCGATGCACAAATAATCAAAAATCATTATCACTCTTAAAAATATGGGAGTATTAAGACTCGCAAAAAACTGCGATTTGAAAAAGATATATCATAGACTTTTATGAAATGATTTTATATATTGTATTATTGATTGAAAGAATATTGTATAAGTGTTGTTTTTAACGATGTTATATATAGAAGTAAAATAAATGCGTTTAGTGTTGTTTTTAAAAAATACTGTATTAGCTATAAGAATTATCATCATATGATCTCTTATCATTTTTGATTATTCAGCATCAGTAATTGTATATTCTACATTATAAACACTCCTTTCTGTTTATTTCCAGCCTGACGGCTGATCCCACTTTCATCAACTAGTTAACACAAAGCTGCAAATGTTGTTGAAACTTTATGTTTGTTTACATAATATCATTATTATGTAAACTTGTCAACGATTTTTTTATAAAAGTTTACGTTTTTTCCAAAAATCCGCTCTCATTAGGACCTTTACAAAGTAATTTCATCTATACAGCCCTCTACGCCGCATAAATAGGGCATTTCCGCCCGCCCAGTCCCACACATATCAAACCCTGTTATTCATCATAACATCTCACATTTATACACATAATATTGCATACTACAATAGCCATATTCTCTCTCGCATTCCACAAGAGGAATGGCAGCAAAGAATAATAAGCCCCGCCCTTCTATCTACTACGCAACTACAACTACACAAGTGATTTACATGTACTTATAATATTCTTATATTATTTCTTATACTATATCTTTTTTCTCATTGTATTAACTGTAGTATTGTAGTAAACCTTATTCTTTCCGCTATTTTTCTATCTTTTCCCTACTACGCCTTTACTACATTATTTCTTTCATTGTGGTACCATCCCATAATTTTGTTCTTATTTTAGAAACGGCGCCCTATGCTACCGCATAGGCCGCCGTTAAAAACCTTGGTGCACACGAACCAGGGGCGGCATCGCCCACAAGATATTTATATGAATAAGAATAAAGGAGATCTTGCTTATGAATGAAAAAATAGCCATCGAACTATCAAAAAGAGCTGAAAGAATCACAGATATTATCAGAGCAAAGGGAGTTGATATATCTTTGGTTTATAAGAAGAGCTTTAAGAATAATACCGATATCAACACATTCTGTATAAAAGCAGAAAACAATACCGTTGCACCTTCTATTCACCTGAACGATGAATTGCTGAGCCTTAATGATAATGATCTCGCTGATGCAATAATCAAAATATATCAGGATAAGCAGATTTCTGTCGATAATGAATCACTTTCACTTCTGAAGGATCCTGACTATATAATTAAGTCCGTAATCCCGAAACTGATTGAATCGACTCAGCATAACCTAAATGGAGTCAAAACAAATCATATAGCCTATGTACCATGGAATGAGCTTGATTTGCTAACAACATTCATTATTCCAGCACCCGATGTATTTAACGAAGGCAATAATGGATTTGCTACCATTCAGTTAACAACCGAGCAGCTTAAATCCCTCGATATTGATATTAATGAACTGTTTAAAGCTGCCATTTCAAATATTGAGAATGATTACCGACTGATTCAGATGCATGAGCTTCTTGCAGAGATCATGGGTGGAGATGCAGATCTTCTGGCGCCTTCTGATGGATGCCCAGACATGTGGGTGCTCAGCACAAATAACAATATGATGTTTGGAGCTTCTCTGCTTCTTTCAGAAAAAGTAACTAACGAGGTTTGCGACAGAATCGGAACTTCATTCTACATATTACCGTCATCAATCCACGAGACCATCCTCCTGCCGATAAAGGAACATTCCTTTGATCATGATGAAAACATGCTTATCGATATGATTCATGAAGTTAATTCTGGCTGTGTCGATCCTGTAGATCGTTTGTCAGACAGCTTATTCATTCATGATGCCAACGGTTTTCATCAGGTTAAGGCAGCCTAAATCTTATTACTCATATTGAAAGGATAAATGTATATGAATCAACCATTTATACTAATGCCTTCAAGCAGAGGAATCGACTCTGTAAGCCCGCTAAGTTATCTGCTTTCAAAGCGCATCATCTACCTCCAGGGCGAGGTAGATGATGAACTGAGTACAAACATAATCACACAACTTAAATCTTTAGAACTACAGGATCATAATGATGATATTGATTTATATATTAACAGTCCAGGAGGTTCCGTATCGAATGGACTTGCTATATATGATACGATTCAAAGCCTTAACTGTAAGACTCACACTTACTGTATAGGATCATGTGCTTCAATCGCTGCTATATTATTCATTTCTGCTACAGGAAAAAGATGTATGCAAGATAACTCAACTCTAATGATCCATTCACCATACCTAATAACAGGTGGCAGTTCACGCAAGACTCCATCAGAGATTGAGCAGGACGGCATGTTGCTTCGCAAGGATCAGGATAAACTGTTCAAGATCATAAGTGAAGCATCTGATCATACTATAAAAGAAATAACAGAAAGATTCTCTTTTGGAGACACTTATTTTACTCCAGAAGAAGCCATCAGCTATGGACTCTGTGATGAAGTTATTAAACCACTGCATCAAAGGAGGCGACGCAATGCTAAAACAAAAAAGCCATCGCCAATATCTGGCTAAAAATCTGTATGCAGATAATTCTGCCTATGCTAACGGAAACACATTACTGCTTGGGGCTCCTGGATCTGGTAAAACGACAAACTATATCATACCATCCATTCTAAACGACAGCACCACGGATACATCTCTAGTAATCTCTGACTGTAAGCAGTCTCTTTATAAAATGCTGAAGACTCATCTCGAAGTTAAAGGATATAAAGTAGTTCTTATTGATTTCAAAAATCCTGAACAATCAAATTCTTATAATCCACTAGACTTCATTCAGCGTAATACCACGCTAAAAACTGAAAACGGAAAAAAAATAAAAGAAACACATTATAGAGAACAGGATTATATGGTACTTGCCAACCTTCTGATTTCTGAAAACTTAGAATCAGAAGATAAGTTCTGGCTCGAATCTAGTAGATACGTACTTGTCAGTTTGATGAGCTACTGTGCAGAAATGCTTAAACCAGAAGATTTGCATTTCGGCTCAGTCGCAGAGGTATTCAGAATCATGAACGGTCAGGTAAACGAATTCCAAAAAGGCCATATATCAGACATAAGCATTTTTTCAGAATTAAAAGCCATTAGTCCTGACAGTTTTGCACTCAAAAAATATGAGCAGTTCAAAAATATTTTTGATTCCGAACGCACATATGGATGCATCAGCATGTTCCTAGCAGATTGCCTGGATTTTTTTGATCATTCAGAATGTGCAAATATGTTCTGCAAAGAAAGCAGCATCCGTCTATCTGATATCGGAAAAGAAAAGACTGCATTATTTGTAAATGTAGATGATACTTCAAAGTCAATGGAGAAAATGCAATCAATACTGTTCACCCAGTTATTTCAGAGTCTTGTACGTGAGGCTGATAAAACCGTTAATGGTGTATTACCAAATAAGGTTCACTTTTTATTGGATGACTTTTGTTCAAGTCACATTGAGGATTTTGATGTGATGATCAATACAATGCGAAGCAGAGGAATCTCTTGTTCTATTGCACTTCAATCAATGACACAGCTCGAGAGCAAGTATAACAGAGCTGAGGCTATAAACATCATGGACGCTATGGATACCATGCTGTTTTACGGTTGCAATGATATCGCTACAGCACAAGCCGTATCAATACGTGCAAACAGGCCTATTGAAGATATATTAAATCTCCCTCTAAACAAACTTTACATCTTCCAAAGAGGTCATCAACCAATACAGACAAACAAATTAGGACCAAATGAAATAGATGAAATGATTAAAAACATCCAGGTAGAGAACAATTACCGAAATAAAAATAAGGAGCCAGAACTATGAATGACGATCAGCGTATAAGTATAAAAAAGCTTAAGAATGATAAAGAAAACGGACGATCAGATATTCGTTACATCAAATCTGTATGTGATGATTTCATCAAAAATACAGAGCTGCGTTTCATGCTGCGTCCACCTTTGGGTAAAAATCCAGAGAGCTACGATATCCTGGTTGATATATTCAAAAGACATCGGATTATTGAAGATAATGGTGATGTTACTAGCGCAAATGATATTTGTCCAGCATCGTTATATAGCTGTCTTTTTGGTAAAACAGCGAAAAGAATTGATATCGATACAGCAAGCTGCCTTGCAGCACTCGGAGAAACGCCTGCTATGGCAAGATCAAAACGTAATCATGATCCAAAAGGAATAAAACTTGCCAAAATCACACCACCGCCTGATAGTGAAGAATACAGGACACAAAAGCAAGGATATTATAAATTCATGCTTCCATTTATCTCATTATCCATTGAAGATTATTTCAGATATATCACGCTTTTGTCACCTTCATTTATGGCCTTGTATAACGTCTACTTTCACGAGTACAACCAAAAATATATTGAAGAAAATGGATGCCCCGCAACTATAGCAGATCTGCTAACAAATTCTGATCAACTGGCATATCAGGCTATGAATATCGATCCTGATACATTTAACACCATGCTCGACAATATGATCCATTCCTGTCTTCCTCTAAATATTCTATCTAAACTCTTTGATACCGATATTGAAAATCTAGTATTTATCAGAGCCTATCTTAGAATATCAACTATTATGGTTGATGGTATGCGATTGATCAAAACTTATGCTGACAAATCATTTGAAGAGATCATGGGAATGAAGCTAAAAGATCAAGAGCCATCTAATGAAATTGGTATCAATGTTAAAGAAGAAAGCACTGTAGATATTAATAAGCTATGTGCCATCAAATGCGAAGAACAGTATCAGGAATATTTGAACTCACTGTCAGGAGATGAATATCTGGAGGCAATCGGTATCGATCCCAAGACAGGGCTTCCAAAAGATTATTTCAACATTCCAGATGAATAGAAAGGATATCGATATGGAAAACATACATGCATACAGATTGATTCGTAACGAGCAGGATCTGCCCATGCTAGTGACTGAAAAAACAATTGAATATCAGAGCCAACCCGAGATTATCTGTCCCAAGGTCATCGTTGATGTTTTGCAGGATGTATTTAATGTAAGCAAACAAACAGAGGAATCAACATTTCTTATTACCCTGGATGCAAATAGAATCTCTGGTGTATTTGAAATGTCTAGAGGATCCGCTGACAGATGTATTTGCGATCTTCGAGGGCTATTTACAAGAGTATTACTAACTACTTCCCCTGTATCCTTTGTAACAGCACATAACCATCCTTCTAACACTAACAAAACTTCTCCTTCAGATATGGACATAGCCATTGTAGAACGGATTAAAGAGGCTGCCAAGGTATTCGGGCTTAATTATTTTGACAATATCATTATAGGCAGAAACGACTACCTAAGCTTCAAAAATGAGGGGCTTTTGTAAATGCACTCATATATTTATGGAAAGGAGATCAGCCATGACAAAAAAGATCATTCAGAAATCATTGATTTTTACCATCATTTTCGTAATGATGATTAGCACTTCTGTATCCAACGTCAGCGCTGCCACAAGGAAATCCAGTAATCAGTCAGTCACTACTGATAAAACAAAAGACTCATTGAATGTCCTGGCCAGAGTCAAAAGCAATGATAAGGCGCAGCTTGAATCATTATCACGAGAATATGCTTTCAATAATATTCCAACCTGCAGAGAACAACGAGATGACGGCAGGATTATTCTTTCATTTGAGTACATTGTGGAGATTTACAACGATTATCCAGCCATGCTGCAAAATGCCAAGAAGTATTTCAAGGTCGGCCGAACCTACTCTTCTGGTTTTGTGTCTAATAATCAAGATGCAAATATCTATTCTAGCAGAGCAACTATTACAGAAGTATATGATTATGGTGACGAGGGCCTCTTTGTAAAATTTTCATATGATACTACCGATGTTGGAACCATTTTATATTACCTTCGTTATGGCGACACCATCAGCGGTTGCGACTGGGATAAATGGTTAAACGAATATCTTTCAGAAGAAGACCGTGCCATAATAAACCGTGTGGAAGCTGTATACAATGAAGTGATCACCAAAGATATGTCCGATTTCGAACGAGAATTGACGATCCATGACTGGCTGCTTGATAATGCAAGTTTTGCTCATAACGCAGATGGTGGTCCAGCCGAAAAGCACGATGCATATGACATTATGATAGATGGCGAAGGCGTCTGCGATGCATACGCCAAGGCGTTTATGTACTTATCTTGGAAGGCTGGTATCTACTGTGAAAAAATAGCAGGTGATATAAACGATGGCGGAAGTCACGCATGGAATATCGTAAGACTCGGTGATGACTATTATATGGTAGACTCCTGCTGGGACGATTCTGGAAATTGTACAGACGAAGCATCTCGTCACAGGTTTTTCAACCTGACTGACGACGAGATGAAGGATATCGGCAACCGAACCTGGAACGAAACCAAATATCCAAGCTGCACAGGAACCAAATATGAATACAGTAATTAACAGGGTATCTTATTATCTTTATGTCATAGTATTCCTTCAGATGCTGTTGTATGCGTTAAAATCATTGAATCACATACCTACAACCGAATAAAGAAACTAACTAAGGAAGTCTCATATCCAGACTTCTTAAATTTGGTCAATTTTCAATCTGATAAAATGAAGGAAAAGATAAATATATGTGATTTCAAATGATATGCTATATGAACAGATAAAAGAAATCCTATTGTATGTTCAAAGCAACCATATCAAAATAAAACTCACGGATTAAAACAAAAGATAGGCGAGTCAGATCAGAATCCCGATCTGTCTCGCCTATTTTTTTTCCTCAGCATCAAACATCTTCTAAAATAAAAACACTTTCAGCTTTTATCTTTGCTTCTTCCAATGCATCCAATCTTACTACTTGTAATTTGGAAAGATTCGGTAAGATCTTAGGAGCATCTTTCTTTCTGGACATTTCTTTTGATAAGCAAATAACATTTATATCATATTTATCACGAAGATTTTTTATATAACGCTTTACTGTCTTTATATCCTTTCCAGCTTTTGCAAGATAATTATCCACTCCTTTACACTGCTTAACACCTCGCAGTATTGCCATGTATTTTGCCCGCATATCTGATGATATTTTTAACTCACACATTTTTTCTTCAGCATTAGAAATTGAATAATGATCTCCTGCTCCAGTGAAAAGTATTAAATACGTATTATATACATTCTCTTCTAAACGAACGAATTTGTTCGAGAAGCTTTGAAGCCTCATATCTGCAAAATTACATTCTTGTTTATGGTTCTGTAACAATGATCCATTCACTTTAGTTTCAACAAAAATGTCAGATCGATGAAACTCTAAAGATAATGACATTCCTTTGTTATATAGAGTAACTTTCTTATTTGCGCTATCTATTTCTTTCTTCATACTACGTCCAGGAATTGATAATTCACTGTATTTTATCAGCTCATAATATAGTTCCGATTCGGAAGAATATATATTACCAGTGAATCCCACACCACCTATAAACCAATTTTTATCGTTACATAAACTGTCTATACGTGTATCAAGTTTTTCAAGTATCTTGTCAACGTCTATTTCATACAAATCAATTGAGCCGCCAGGATCATCGATAGCTTCATAATGAGCAGAATCTAATCGGTTAAACTTATAGAATTTCTGAGCATCGATTGTGACGTTTAAATATATAACACTTTCAGAATATCCTTTTTGTCCATTATGCTTCTTATGAATAATATTATTATTATTTGATACGCTTATTTTGCTAAATCCTTCAGACGAATAATTTGTAGTAATATATTTTGTATCTTTTTGTATCGACGAAGTGAGCCCTAATCCGACTCTAATCGCCTCAACTTCTTCTGGCGTTATTTTTTTATATAGATTGATATAATTAACCATCTATTCCAGCTCCTATGCAAAAACCATCTATAGCGGAGGTATTTATATGAAAAAGAAAGTAATCCGACACGATAAGCCTTGCAAGGATCATGAAGGAAGACAATTTCCAAATATCAAATCCATGTGTGAATATTGGCACATTGATCCTGCTACATTCACAAGACGCAGGAAAGTCTATAAAATGAGTCTACGCAAAGCTCTCACCACTCCTGTAAAACCTAACGGCGGTCAACAATGTCGGGATCATGAAGGGACTCTGTTCCGCAGCAAAACCCTGATGTGCCAGCACTGGAACGTAGAGCGTAAAACCTATGATTACCGTATCAGTCATGGCTGGAGCCAGGAAAAAGCTTTAACCACATCCACCAAAAATCATAACTCAAAGCTTTAAAATTAAATATGCTTCTTGATATGGTTATAGATGGCTAAACCTTTACCCTGACCATACTTTGATATTATGGTTCTATAAGTCTGCTGCTTACCATTCTTAACACCGAGATTCTTCACTACTGTTGATGCTACATATGTAACAACTTCATTTGGATATCCAGCATTACTGAGAATTTTCATAACCTCGGCATTCTTTGCAGTTTTATCTTTTGATGTAACGGTCTTAGTAGTTGTTTTTTTCTTTTCAGGCGTTGCATCCGCATATTTTGATAAAACAGGCTTAGCAGCATCATACACATCAACACCATTTGAATATCTATTCTTTAATGCATTGTGTACGTCCGACAGGAATGTTTTACTGCCATATAATCCTGTAGAGATCTGGGCAACTGTATTAGCTACAGCGGCATCATAGCCCCCCGACCTTACAGCCTGCATTACTTCCTGATTAAGCTTTGTCTTCTTAGTCCCACTTACTTTTGTGGAACCCTTCGAGGGCGAAGCTTCTTTTTTCTTCGGTGTCTGTTGCTGCGTAACTTTATTTATCTGTTGCTTCCTAGTAATCTTCAGTCCAGCTTTATTTTTCCAGAATTTGATTACATTATCAAAGTCTGTATCCTTACTGACAATTACAATACTGCACTTATTTACTTCATGCTTTCCAGTAAGATATCCCAGGTACGAAGATATATGAATATCCGCAGACTGTTTTCCAGCAGGGACCTCATACATTTCAATATCAGCATCACCATGATCCGCAATATCACTCATATCTATCTTCTTTGCATTCTGAGTAAAGAAGATAATAATATGATCCGTACTTCCGAGTTTATCGCAACCTTCGAGGCCATCACTATTAACGTTTTCATAATCTATCAAATAATAAGTTTCGATTGTTTCCACCATCCTTGTTCAAATAAACTGGATTTACTCTATTATCAAATTGTTGCTTCTTAGATATTCAACAAACGCATCAATAATAGTCTTATTTCTGTTTAAGATATCCTTCTCAACGAAATCAGTCTTACCAGATGCCATATCAAGTAACTCTACGTTTTTTGTACCTTCTTTCTTCTGTCCACGCTTATTGATATATCCTTTGTAGTAAACAACCTTGTCGGAGAATCTATAATCAGACGCTCTGATGTTTATTTTTTTCTCAAGTAAGGCTTTGTTACCTAACAACTCGACATTCTTTGGATTAGAAAGAGTATTCTCTTTTTCATTTCTATTTCGAGCATATATATGTTCTATCTCAAGCCTTGTTTCCAATGATAACAACGGTTGATTATTAAAAGAATATGCCCACCAAGTAATCATTGATTTTGTAATCGGACGTGCATTATAAAATCCAAAATTATTAAACATATTCTTAACGGTGTTTGCATCAAATCGGAACTCTCCAAAATCAACCTCACGATCATTAACAATATTGATCATCTCTGCAAATATTGGAGTTCTAAGGGCGTTCACTCCTGGATTGGTAACCGCATATGTCCATATAAAACCAATCGTTATATTTAAGAATTTAAGGAATTTGTCATCATCCAACATTCCTTCAGAATCCTTGTTCTGCATAAAATATACAGATACAAAATATGTCCACATACCATTTGGAGCATAGTTAAGTACAAAAAGCCTTCTGAGTATTTCCTCTGAGAATCTTTCATTATTCTGATTTGATACATCTTCCCAAAAGTTTGCCAACGTAATTAAGTTGTCAAATACACCTGGCGTTTTAAGCAGCTTATAACTATCCTTTTCATAAAACTTTCTCAATGCTTCTGTAGTAGATGATTTGTTACCCAGCTTTGCTCTTTCATAATACATATATCTTGTAAAAAGCTCGTCCATAGGCGTACCACTAATAGGATGGAACATCTTATCACATAACGCCTCCAAATCTTTCCACTTAGAGATAAAATCATTTTTCTGGCCAAGATCAGAATAATACTTATAGAACTGAGCTTTAAAAATATCAGAATCCGAAAGTGGTAATCCTCTATCATTCAATGTAGAAAAGATACGAAGAGCTGTATCCTGAGTCTCTGCTTCTATGGGAAGAAGAATACAGTTATTCATAATTCTTGCAGGAAGATAAGCGCAATAAGCAGGATATTTATTAATAAACTCATCAATTTTAGCCTGGAAGAATCTGAAGACATTCGCATATTTGCTCTTGTATTCTTTCTTCACATCTCCATTCCGAAGAATATCAAGGAACTCTTCTTTGTCATCATCTGTTGAAACCTGAGAATCAATTTTGAGTTCATCTGTTATTAGGTTGTCAAACTCATCAGTTTTCCAAATACATTTAGAAATAGCATTCCTAATACTGATAGAATTCTTATCCTGCATATTTAGCAGCTTTGTGTAAAACGCTCTCAGAAGTAACATTAATGTTGTAAGTCTCTGCTGACCATCAATAATTTCCTGCTTATCCGCATTCTTGTATGTAACAATCGGACCAAGAAAGTATTCATCATCTTTATTAAACTTATCACAATCATCATCTGGAAACGCAAATACAAATATATCATCCCACAGTGTCTGACATTCAACATCCCCCCAGGCATATGGACGCTGATAATCTGGAATCAAAAAATCTGACTTTTTGTCTGAAAACAAACGAAATACCGTTTGCTGATCTATATTTAGCTTCGACATAATACTCTTCTCCTTTATTAGTGAAAAATATAAATGTATTATTGATCCACATCTAGTGACAAGAATCCTTGTTCAAACGCTCCAGGGAACTGGAATGTTTTATTTACACCCTTAAATGTTACAACTATCATAGATCCATCAATACCTTTTACCTGGCCAACACCAAAGGCCTTATGCTTAACTATAGTTCCAGCCTTAACTCCACTTGTATCAACCTTAATCTTTGGTTTTTTCTTTGGCATAATGGTTGATGTTGGCGGCATATACGATGGTCGATATGTTCCTCCTGTAGCTGGAACCGAAGGCTGAGCAATCGGCTTACGTTTAGCTTCATACTTAGGTTTAGGTTCTGCCACCATCGAAACTGGCTCATCTTCCTCGTCATCATATGAATAATTAGATATATTGGTAAATACTGGACGATCAGGAATATCATCTGCTGCAGGCGCATCAGCTTTCATTGACTCTGCCAGCTGACCAGCCATTGCATCATAATCTTCACGAGATATTACTGTACTGTAAAGACCTACATTTTCACCAGTATGTTTATCAATACCTGTGTAAATCAAGCTGGCATCCTCATATCTCTTAAACTTGTAAACCGCATCATTCATTAATGCTTCATTGAATACATTGAGAGATACAAGCAGCTCAAAGTCTTTTACATCAAGGCCAGTAACCTTTTTAAACAATTCAGGTTCAAGCTGAGTGATAACATCCTGAAGACTATACTCACGGTAATCTGTCAAATACATAAATACTGGTACACGTGTTGCAAATTTTATCAACTTTTCCTGGATCATCTTACGTTTTGATTTATATTCTTTCTCCGCATCAGTAAGCTCTTTCTTTTCCTTTGGAGTTAGTTTTTCTCCTTCCTTCTTAGCCTTCTTAACAGCATTGGATTTATTGATAATTGTTTCGATATCTGCATTCAGGCTTCTGAATCCTTCAATACGCATAAGTGCATCCATTGCCTCTTCACTGGCTAACAGTCTTGCAAGTGTATCATTATCAACATTAACAAGAAGAGCACTCTCCCAACGTTTTGCAAGAAGGGTAGCTGATGTTCCAGCCATAGCAATATCCAGGATTTCAGCAGCATTTACCTGTCTCATTGCACTACCATCGTACGCAAGAACTGGAAGAAAGCTTATAAAATCACCAACCTTCTTCTCTGGATTGCTCTCTGCAACATTTAAACGGCAGCTATAATCTGATATCTGTCTTAAAGCACGATCCAATGCGAAGTCGAATACATAACATTCCTTTTTAATTATCTGATGCTCACCATTATCTTTTGTGATCTCCCAAGGACTCTGAACACGAAATGCAGCCTGGAAATAGGTCTCAGGGCTTGACAGGTTTCTAAGCATAAATATTCCAGTCCATGGTCTGATGGTAACTCCTGTTGTTAGTTTTCCACATGAAAGAGTTATCGATTTGCTTTCCAGTGGATCATCCATTGATCTTCTTACTGGATCCAGTGCAGCTACACCAATACCTGCCTGTGCTCCTGCACATACATTTATTTTGTAATCATGATAAAAAGAGTTCTGTTTCTGCGCCAAAAGATTAGCCATTGCATAGCACGAAGCAACATTTGGCATAAACCATAATGTGTGTGATAACACATTTAATAATCTTGTATCCGAATATGGCATAGGAGGTTTCTGAGCTCCCAGCTTCAATTCATCTACAGATGTTTCCAGGTATGAACCACGAATCAGATCAAGCCATTTCTGGACATAATCTTCATATACAAAATGCGCATCTTCACCTTTACCTTCAGCAGAGAAAAATACGTTCAGATCAAATTCATCAAATTCACCCTGTTTTGCTATTCGTTGAATACTATCAGGTATCTTATATGTCAGCATAACCATTCTTGGTAATGCCTCATATGGATTATCCTTTCCTTTCCACTCTGCCTTGGCACGTTGCTCATCAGAGTAAGTCCAGTTATATATCTGCTCTTCAATAAACTCTCCTGAATTCAGTGCTCTAAACGGAGTTCCTGATAGATACAAATAATATGTCGTGGTAATCGGAAGCCAAGTTTCATCATATGCATTTCCAGCATCGTATTTTGTGAGATCCTCTTCGTAAGTATCTTCATCAGATTCAAAAAGTTTCTTTGCACTATCTTTCCATGCGCCAAAATGATACTCATCAAAAATAACCAGATCCCAATTTGTTGCATGAACCCACTCATTATTTGCTTTTATACCACCAGTATCCTTATTCACCCCAAGGAAATCTTGAAATGATCCGAAGCAAACAATAGGCCTGCTTTGATCAGCACGTTTATACTGTTCATCGTTAGATAAACCACCAGGAGTAGTCGGACGTGTAATGAACTGCCAACCCTCAAAATCAACATGAGTCAACAAGTCCTCACGCCACGCAGTTTGAACTGCAGGTTTAAATGTAAGAATAAGAACCCTTTTAAAGTTCATTTTCTTAGCAAGTTGATAAGCAGCAAAAGTTTTACCGAAACGCATCTTTGCATTCCACAGGAACTTAGGCGTACGTCCACTATTCTCCTCATATGCCGATTTAAAATAATTAATCGTCATATTCACAGCTTGTTCTTGTTCAGGACGCATAGAGAACGTCTGAGTACGGTTCTCAAGGTTTTCAGTTCCTGTCTGAACAGCTGTCACTGCTGCCTTTACATCATTTAATTTACACTTAAACCACTCGTTACGATCCTCGCCTTCCTTTAGCTGTCTAAATCCTTTTCTTTTAAGAACAGCATGAACATCATGATCGGTAAAGACACTACCATCGTTCTTCATCGCATTCCAATAATACAGAATTCTGTAAGGAACCCGCCCTTGTGAATTCTGTTCTTTTACTCGAGTCTCCACGTCACGAGTAGTATAGCCAACTTTAATATACCCTTTATGAGAATTTACGCCTATATATTCATAAGCATATATTTTAGGTTCGATATCTGGTCTTTGTGGAAAAAAATCCATTTCATTAGCCATTATTCGTCACCCCCATCCATGGGTTTGATCATAGAATCAATGAACGCTATTTCCGATTTTGATAAACCATATTTCTCGTATAACTCCTCATCTGTCCAACTTTTCGAAAAATCCTGTGTCGGAACAAATTGAAATACAATCTTAGACAAGCCAAACCCACTAACACATAACAGCATTAAAAATCTTACAAACTTCGTTTTCAAATAACTTAAAGCATTTTCTGCAGGTTGAGAATTATCCCAATTACCTATTACAAAATATGAATGAGTACATACTTCACCTGGGTGTAGTACTTTAATTGAGGACGGAATAACTCGAAATCTTCCGTCTTTTCCTGGTTCACCTGCATGTTCTGCACTGGTTTTACTTACGAGAATTTTATACCTATCTACAGTATCTTCCCCTTTTGTAATCTCAGAGCGATCTATATATGTTATTCCATTACTTGCGTGAAGCGCTAATTCATTTTTGTTCTGAAGTGTTGTGTGACCTCGATAATTTGTTGATAAACCATATGGCATCAAAGAGCTAATCATTTCATCAAGCAAAGGTTCTTTTTTTGACTGCACCTTATGAATTATAGAAACAGCTTTGTTATAACGAACTAAAGTCTGAAACTCATTAAGCGGTCTTGTAATGCAATCTTTTTCATCATTCGTAATATTTACAAACTCACAGTCACCTTCATTATCTCTATCCCATAAGAAATAGCATACTCCACCACTAACACTAATTCCAGGAAAACAATCCTTTGAATTTGTATAATCAACCATCTTTCTGATACGTCGATCATTCATCATAGAACTTCGAAAATCATCCAGTCCCATTCCGCCTGAAAACCATCTTGACGGTATAATCATAGACAAGTATCGAGGATTCAGTTTTTTTGCCTGATTCACAAACAGATTATATATTGGTTTAGCCTGTCTTCCCGCACCCGCAGTATCAAGTGCATAAGGTGGATTGCCGATTATTACATCAAATTTCATATTAAATATCTCCTCTGGTTTTGTGGTATGAATCATTTCGTATGCATAAGTTTCATAATCGTCTGATCTATCTAACTGACTCTGTGTGGCTCCACAAAAAACACATTTACCATTTTGCCATCTATGCTGAATTGTTTTAAATCTAACATTTCCATCTACATTATCAAAATGCACAACAGAATAATTACCATTTGCAGTTTTTGAACAATATAAGCTTCTTCTTGATAAATGTGATGTCAATTCTGTCACAGCAATGCCAAAAAGTTGCTTTTTAAAAATATGATCCGTTCTTTCCTGAAGATCAGGAATAATTGGTTCTAAACCTTTTAACAGTCGTTTAGCAATTTCACGTAGAAAAACCCCACTCTTGCATGCTGGATCCAAAAAAGTAATTGATGGATTACTAAACAATTCCTGAGGAAGCAAATCAAGCATCTCATTGGCAACTTCAGGAGGAGTAAATACCTCATCACTTGACAGGTTTGCAATACATGATAAGACATCTGGATTATACATTGTATTATATAGATTATTTGTCATACTCTTGTATCCTCCTATAATCCGCTATATACGACGTCAAAAACTCGCCTTCATCACTTGGTTTTTCTTCTTCTGAAAACATATTTAACTGACCTTCAACCTCTACCATTTTTTTACCCATTTTTTTAGATATATCAGGTTCATAATCTCCAGCAAGTAATTTATCAAATCTAAAATCTTTTCGCTGCATTTTATCCCCCATAACAAATGCCCATTCAGAAAATATTATAGGTTCCTCGGTATCATTTCCTTCATCATCTACAGTTTTAAGACTTAATGCATTTCCGCATACAATATTACGACTTAGAATGAATCTAACCGCCGACCTGCAATCTTCGTTTACTTCTTTTTTGCAGATATTTTCATATTCTTCATTCCAAATATCATATAGCCGTTCCCTACACGCCAGTACGTTATCCATCATGAGATCCACACCATATATGCTTGCCACCGCAATTACTGATTGCTTTTCAAATTCCATCGGTAATGGTTTTTTCTTCTTAGGAGGAATAGCCCTCTTCTTGGCAGCTTCTAACTTTCTCCTAAGAATCTCTGCAACAAAATTACCATCACCACAAGCTGGTTCCAAAAATCGACTATCTACTCTCTCGGTTTCCTGCTTTACCAAATCAAGC
>Ga0310691_10001703_pt1 | contig 32469 bp, 50 predicted proteins | sample 176DNAGHGlowgp2_FD_203887 | JGI IMG/M metagenome (GOLD analysis project Ga0310691, IMG submission 203887) | Sheep rumen microbial communities from Palmerston North, Manawatu-Wanganui, New Zealand - 1766 DNA GHGlow gp2 (v2) (version 2) | ecosystem: Host-associated > Mammals > Digestive system >... | reverse complement strand
TTGCGGGCATATTTCCTGTACTTCACACGGTCTTCCTCGGCCTTGCGGCGTTCCGCGGCAGTGATGAACCCGCGCACATACGCCGGATTCTTGATTGCTTCCTCCGGCGGGATGTAATAAGGGGTCTCGATTTGCCAGTAGTTGCCGTCCTTGTCGTAGTATTCTCGTCCGATGGTCATAATTTCCTCAAATAGTGTACTCCAAATATAGCAAAGTGCAAGCATTTTTGCTACATTTCATTGAAAAGGATTGTTAATTATGGAAGAAGTCATTCAAGTTTCAGCAGTTCCGGTCAACGGCATATGGTGCGCCTTCAAGTTGGCCCCCATGTCCCCGTTCTTTCCCATGTTCAACATCTCGGAGGCGAGGCACGGGCAGAATCCGGTGACCATCCTGTCCACCGAGAAGGGGAAATTTGGCAAGAAAGGCACGATTTCCCGGAGAATTGACCCGAACAGACTGGAATCTTCCGGTTTAATCGAGGTCGAAATTCCATACACCTACCGAATCAAGCTCAAACTCGGAGACGATACTGTCGAGACTGTCTATACCAATGACGACGAGGCCGGCTACCTGCTCAGGCTCATGTCCTCCGTCGAGAATATCGAGAAATTCCACTCGATGGCCATGAAGGGACAGTGGGACAAGGCCCTCGAAGAACTCATGATTGACGACAAGGTGGATAAATCCTATATCTCTACAGCAGACAAGGCCAGCCTCGATCAGCTGGCCAAGTCGGTAGGCATCACGCTCGGACCCTAAAACTTGCATATCGGGACATTGTGCTTCAACGGCGCCTGCTCCTTGTCCAGGAGCTCCACCATCTTGTTCATTGCGTCGATGCACCGTCCGCCCTCAACATAGACGTGACTGAATCCTAGTGGTTCATCCCCGAAATAAGATGCCAATCCATTTGGCTCCGAAATCGATTTATATTTTTGCCAAAAGCGGAGCCGCTTGATTCCTGTTTCAGATTTCACGAAACGCTTACATTTTCCGCTGTTCAGAATTTTCAAAATATTTGCATCATCGGCAATATTCGTCGCGCCGATTATATGGTACCCAGTATAATTTGGATACACAATGTGCCAATGTGCCAGTTCTATGGGCATAGCTCCTCCGGACCCTAGTCCACCATGATGTACTTGTTATCGCGCAATTCCTTCTTAATCATATCATCCCGTGCAAAGAGCTCCTTGCGGCGTTCTTCCAACTTCTCGATGAGTTCGCGGGCGGCATCCTCGGACACCAGGTACACAGTGTCGTATTCGGTTGGCTTGTAGTTCGCCGGGATATACACCTTACCATTCTCATTGAATTTGGAACAGTGCATGGTACCGAATACGACCTTCTCCCAATACTTGAAGATCTTGAACGCGGTGCGCCTCGATTCGACATAATAGTCCCACTGGTCAGTGACATAGTTCCATGTCTTGCCGATTCGCCACTTGCGGCGCGTATATTCACTTTTCTTTGCCATAATTATCCTTTTCGATTAAGTGCATTGCCCCATGGTTTCTTCGGTTCAGCATGTTCAGGAGGCGGTTCATTCTTGGCACATTCTTCACAGAGTGTCTTGCTCTGCCCCAATAGACCACCCGCCTGTACTATAAAGCGGCCTATCAGGGGCTTACCACAGCGCCCACATGTCCATTTCATAGGAACCCCAGCATTGTCAATACAGTTTCCTTGAAAGTGCCGGACTTGTCCACCATAGCGAATTCCGGTTCCAGGTCGTCCCAGGTGACAAAGTGCATCGGGGCGAACGCGATGTCGTAATGTTCACCATTCTTTTCAATAAGGCGCATCGGACTGGGAACCGCCTTGATGATGGCCATGTAGGAGTCGAAATTCCTCTCGATTTCCTTGAGGGAGGTGTCGAAGGCCTTACCATGGAAGTGCGCCACTGCGTTCTTGGGATTGTCAAAGGACACCTTGTCGAATACAACGAACAGGGAGTCGGCGACGCGCACGATTCGTCCCTTGAAGAACTCGGTAAGGAGTTCTCCTAGTTCCTTCTTCACATCAGGCTCTGTAGTTTCGAGGACATCCTCTTCCTTCTGGTACCTGCGGATACGGTCTAGCATGCTGACCCTGCATAAATCCATCGCAGCCGAATAATCGACCGCCTGTGCATTTACAAGGTGCTGCATGGCCGTTGCCCACAGGTTCTTCGCCTTACGCACAACGAGCTTCCTGGCAAGAATGTCAGCAAGCTCGCGAATTCTTTCGGAATATACAATCTTTTCCATGCCACAAATGTAGCATTTGAGGAACCGGGTGTCAACCGGTAAACTCGATGAAACCAAGGTGTCCCGGATTTCGGCGCCAACCGCACCTTTCGTTTCCAGCCTTTATCTCGCCGGCATAGATTGTCCACTTCTGGTCACGCTTGCCCGGATAGCACACCAGGAGTTCAAAGTATTTCTTCCCGATATTCACATCGAGAATTTCGATCTTGGTACACCCGCGGTTCGTGGATGTAAGTTTCCCGTACCTGGTATGGAAGAGGCCGTTGGCATCCTCGTCCGTATATACGGCATTCGCGTAGTAGTAGCCTATCCGTGTCTTCATCAGTCCACCTCGATGTATTTGGTCTTGAATTTCTTTCCCTTCTTGCGGGCTTCCTTTTCGGCTTCCTCGTGCTCGGCAAGAATCCGCCAGTATTCGCGGTAATACTCAATCATCCGTTTCGCGCCTTCAACCGTCTTGAAACCAACACGATTATCCACGCACTCCCATACCAGCTCGAATTCGTCATTCATATTATGCCGCTTCTCGATGTATTCGCAGTATTCCTGGTAAGTGAAGCTGCTATAAAAGAACAACCCCTTCTGCTGCGGGATGTACAGCGTCTTGTTGTACTTCGGGCTGAAAATTTCCTTAATTCTCCAATTGCTCATCAGTTTACCACCTGTCCATTGGGTTCATCTTCGTACACATAATCCTCGGAGTTCAGGATCCACACCTTATAAATCCAGTCCTTCAACTGGTCCAGGTCCATCGTGGTCCCACTCTGCACCGCTCCGTTGTACGCCAGGATGACGCTGTATTTATGGCAGTCGTCCACCGGCGGGAAAATGGCGCACAGGTCCTGGTTGTACTGCATCTGCAGCACCTTCATGTCGCCGGTTTCCTTCTCATCATAGGGCAAACCTATCGAATCCAGGTATTCCTTGACTTCCTTACACTCTAGCATGTTAAATATCCTTTACGTTTACAAGTTCCATCTTGAATTCAAGTGGCTTAAAGTCCTGTGGATGGTCCTGGAACGACAACCAGTTGAGCAACTGGGCCAAGTGGACCATTGACTTCCCCACTTGCCTCGACGAGCGTTCGAGCATCTTCCCGTAATCATTGTAATTCATACAAACCTCAGCTTATTCACGTATTCTTGGAACATAGACTAACTACGCTTAGAACGAATTCGGCGACCTTCTGCAAGTCCATCGTCTTGGCGACAGTACACCCCTCGCCTTCGCTTGAATTCTGAATCCACACATCATACCGGGGGTCAATGTCCGTCTCTACAATGATTGAGACATCGTCGTTGACCTGCAGATAAAACCGGTTGGTCCCAACATTTACATGTCCACCATTACTGTCGATAACTTCCCTAACGGAGGTCGCTTCCATGATGGCTTTGGCCAACTCGCTAATTCTGGTATCTTCCATGCCTAATCCTTATACAACTTGTACTTCCTGCTCAACGTGTGGCTCACATCGTCCTGGAGGGGCTTGAACCAGATGCCCACGCGGCACCGGCCCACACCATTCTCGTCGGTAAATTCCGGTGTCAAGTCGGTCTTGCAAACATCGTCAATGAAACCGTAGTCGATACCTTCGACCAAGCCAAGTTCCTTTGCAACATCCACCACCTTCATGAGGTGGTTCAGGTTCTTCGCCTCGCAGATGGTCTTGGTGAAGATATCGTTGATATACCCGTCCCAGATTTCCTTCGGTATTTCCACGGAAACAGAGACGGTAGGACGGGCGTGTTCGGACTTGTACTTGAACGTCTTCTCTCCACGTTCATGTGCAGCCTTTGCAGCTTCATATACGGATGGATGACGATACATCTGCCAATAATCGGGAAATTCCTTTGTTGATACTGGCAAGGTGTCATATTCGTTATCCCGGACCTCTCCGTTAGTGAGCAGGTTCATCCAATAGCATTCGGCACAGTGACCGACCATGGCCGCGAGTTTGCCTGGGTGAAGGTGCAAGTCCTTCCTGATGATAAAAAGTCGTCTCATAATGCAGTGCCCTTGTCCAGTTTCACAATCTGCGCCTTCAGCCAGTCAACCTCGGCAACCGAGGCGCCTTCCGGGCAGAATTCATCGATAATATCCGCAGTGTCCGCCCATGTCCGGGGCGGTTCCAGGTACGGTTTCGGATATCCGGTAATCGTGTCTACCCGCAGCAGTTCTTCCAGCCGTTCCTTGACAACATCGTCTAGATTGGAATCCCAGATGATGGCCAGGGCCTTCTCGGCATGTTCATAGTAGTCATCCCAGTTGATGGGACAGATGGACATTTCGCCTACCATATCGATCCCATCTTGCCAAAGAAGTTATTCCGCACCTTGTCGAGCGTCTTGTCGAGCTGGTTCTCGGTGAGAATCTGGTCAACGCGGGTAATACGGAGGTCATTCCCGGTCTTCGTATATAAGGACAGTTGCTTCCTGTCACTAGGAACATCGTGCCGGTCACTTTCGGCCACCCGGAGCATCTTGCCCTTTACCGAGACGAACCCGTTACCGATGCCGGTAACCTTCTCCACCTTGGTAATGGTGAAATTTTCCTTGATTATCGGACCTTCACCAATCATCATGGACTCGCGGTCATATTCCAGGACCCACTTGTCACGGTAGAAGTCATCGAGCTCCTTGATGCGGGCAGCCTCGTCGTCCCTCGACACGGAACGGTAGTGCTCCTCGGCTTCGCGCAGTGCCTCGCGAGCACGGTCGAGGGCCTTGCGGGCCTCCACCTTCTCCGGGTTCACCTTGGCGAGACTATTCGACTTGACGGGAACCACCTCCCCGTTGGGGGAGGTGATGGTAAAGGTGTCCTTGCTGAACAGTTCGTTCAGCGGACCGAGCTTGCTCATCTTCATATCCATAGTGCTAGTCCAGGGCATCCTTGTTTTCCGGGATGGGCTCGTAGTGGAAGGCTTCCTTCGCACGTTCAACCACCTTAGGATCGGGGCAGTTGACCTTGCCCGGAGAGTCGGAGAGCTTCACCGCGTACTTGCCGTTGGACATGATGAGCTTCATGATCATGCGGAGCGCATCGCGCTTCTTGTCACCCTTGAAGCGTACCAGCTTGCAGGCGAGGAAACCGCCAATACCGAAGGCAACATTGATGTCCTTGTGGAACTCGGTGGCAATCGCGATGGAGTGGTCAACGTCGAGGCTGTCGGACCAGCATCCGCACTTCGTGTTGGACGGGATGTTATTCTTGCGGTAATGGTCAATGAGCATGTGGCCCCACACGAACGGATCGCCGGAGTCATGACGGCAGCCGTCATAGAGCTTGGCCAGGTAACGGTCAAAATCACGGAGGAACGCATTGAAACCGAAGTTGTCGGACAACGCGATACCGAGGTTGCCACGGAACTCGTCGGCCCAGTCGTTCAGAACGGCAGCCTGGGTCAGGTGCAGGGGGATTGTGTCGATGCCCTGGTACAGTGCATAGAGTTCGTGAGCAAATGTCCCGATTGCCTTGCAACCGCACTTGATGGCCAGGTACACGTTGGACGTGCCAACGAAAGCCGGGCAGCAGTCAATCATGTACTTCACCATGTACTCGTTCCAGTCATCGTCAATGGAGCGACGGACACCGAAATCGGAAATAGTAAACTTCACCCCCCGGCGGAGAGCGGCATTCCACTTGGCGACCGCTTCGCGCAAGGCCGTCTTGGAGGCATCCCAGTCAATTTCAAGGTCATCGAAATAAAGGTTCTGGATGATTTTGAGGACATAGATTTCAAACCACGTCGCCTGAAGTGCCGGGATGCACTTGTGGTCGGCGGTGCCTGCCCATATATGGAGACCACCGTTATATGCCGGGTTCTTCTCGCAGTGGATATACTCGCGCTTCAATTGGAAATCTTTAAGAATTTCAATAAAATCGTCGGAAAGCCACGGCATGACCCTGCGAATGCCCTCAATTTCCCATTCAGTGAAACGCAATGTGCAGAGGTGGTCGAGCTCACGGTTGATTTCGTCATAGAACGGAGTCAGGTCCACGCCGGTGGACCGGAGCTTGAACTCCCAGTAAGACCGTTCGTTGCGGCGCTTGTGGAACACAAGCTGGGCCATACCGAACTTGTAGGTGTCCGTCTTGGTCAGGTAGTCCACACACCACTTGTTTGGGTTCTTGCGGCGATACTGTTTCGCTGCCGCAGGAGTGACGAGCTTCGCGCTCGGTTTACGACGACCCTTGCGGTTAGGCATTGCAAGGGAGAGTTTCTTCTTTTCGGTTACTTTCTGTGCCATGTTGTACCTCTTTTAAGACCAGTCACCAACCAGGTAGTCGTATCCCAACCCCCAGTTGATCTTGTTCAATTCCTTATAATCCGTGTTTCCCCTTTCATCATACCTGACCTCGGGAATATGCCGTTGCAGGTGCGTCTCCTTGTCCCATTCGTCCTCGGGTATCTCGGGGAGACGGCGTTTCAGACCTGAATACTTGTGTTCCGGTGACAGCGTCCCCCGTTCGGTCACGATGGACAGCATTTCTTCCTTGGAAACCTTGTTCCCGTATTCATCCACGATGACAAAGGGACGGGAGGACCAGAGAACCTTCCAGTCTTCCAGGTTCTCCGCGATACCGGGGACCAAGTGGAGCGAGAATGACCATCCATAGCTGGACTTCCCGATATGGAGGCCAAGGTCGGAACGGCCAAACCGGTTATCCTTATAGTTCTTCTTCCTGAGATAGTAGTTGGTTCCCATGATTATGCCTTCAATAAGCCAAAGAAAGTCTTCATTTCCTTCTTGGCATCGTTGACGAACACCGCCTGGTACACTTCGTAGCCCTCGCGACGGTTGATTGCATCGCATACCCACTCCCACCTAACCTTTACCAGCAGTTCTATTGGCTGGCCGTACTTCAGGAACGGGGTACGCAGGATGAAGAACGGGCTAATGTCATGGGTCGCATCCTGGAGGTCACAAATCCGGGTGAACTTCTCGCCGCGTTCCACATGGTACATCTTGTGCCAGTATCCCTTACTGTCCTTCTCGCCGATACCGGACAGGAGGCTCCTGGTAGATTCGCTCCATGCATACAGGTTCTGTGCGAGCTTCATAATCCTGCGCCACTTCATCTTTTTCTTCAAGTCATGCTTGTAGATGAGTTTCGCCAATTTAAGTTCGCGCTTTACGACATCCTGGAATGCCTTGCTGCTGCTTACCTTCAACCCGTCCCTGAGGGCATGGATTTCGGTTACGGACAGGTTCTGCCACTCAGCAATGCGGCGAAGTTCATCCCTCGCGTGCATACCAGCATCCAGTCCTTCCTTGGTGACATATTTCAAAGCCTTCTCGATTTCGTTAATGCTCGGTTCCATTCCGCACCCCCTCATCGTATAACGAGTAAAAGTTGGTTCTCACTGCACCAATCTGGATTGCACCTTCAAGACGCCATGAATCGATACCAATCAGCTTGCTAAGATGCGCCCGGTATTCATCCGTCAGGAATTCATCGAACATGTCGGTCGGAGGCGTGCTCATGACCATCTTCTTCATGCACATTCCGACAAAGCACTGCGCAGCCATCATCAGGTCGCAATCGCCCGGTCGGAGAAGCTGCTGGGTGATAATCTCCACAATCTGGTGGGAAACGGCAGCATGGCTTTCCCTCGATATGATTTCATGAATATGACGGTTGAGAACATCTTCCATCAGTTCAAGACGGCCATGGCAAATTTCTTGGATGAGTGTCTTCTGCAAGTCTTCAGTATGCTTCTCGGTCCACACGTCCTTCATATCAGCGCCACTGTCGTAAGTAAGTACACCACCGCACTTCGTGTAAATGATGTGCATGATATTGTGGTTTTCCTGGTTGAAGCCATTGAGAATTTCATTGACGAAACGTTCCAGTTTCTCGTTGTATTCACGCGGAGTCAACTGGGAACACATGAACGGAACTACATTGCACACGTCATATTGACCCTTATCCGGGTCTACCAACATGGACACTTCGAAATCATCGCCGCGTCCAATGCGATTGTGCCAACGGAAAAACAGGAACTTATCGCCCCGGATGTCCTCGGTACGGATTTCCCACGGTTCCATTTTGAGATTGATTGCCCAATGGTAAAAGTCGCGTTCCGACCCTTCAACGGCAATGCTGCATTTCACATCATCGAATTCGCAGTCAGTCATATTATTCCTTCGTATCTTCGAGCAGTTGAGGAAGGTTGGCTTCCATCGTCTTGGTCACTCGCTTGTACGCCCGATCCATCGCATCCTCAGGGAACCCTCGCCAGGACGTACGGGCTGGATACGCGCTCTCGTTTCCATCATCATCCATCTCGATGACAATTACCCATCCGAAGATGTGTAAAAACGTATTTATAAAAAGAAGAAGACCGCTTTCGCGGAACTCCGTCCAGGTCTTCTTTTCCGGTGTTTTAATCAACGCCATAGTTATCTCCATGTATTCGAGCGGGAGAAGGGACTCGAACCCTCGAAATCTCGGCAATGGGAATGCCGCGCTCTACCAACTGAGCTACTCCCGCATGAACCTTCGCGGAGAATCACTTCCACGATAACGGGCGGTTCGTACCGGGTTCCCTTTGACCCCAGGGCGGGCGCCGCTATGTTCCCCTCTCCGCGCACCGGTGCGTCACCGGTCCGCTGGCAATGTCCTATTCGCGGAATACGAGGGGCGAGCTAGGCGTGCTCGGCCATCGGTATGACTGCGATGGCGCAGTACCACTTCCCGGAATGGCTCCGTGCCGCTCAATCGTGACCAGGTCATGACCCCGGCCCGTTGTCTCCTGATTCTTGGAGAAGAACGACCGACTATAATCCAAATGTAGCAAATTTTCAGCTACATTTGATGATTTTTCAGAATTTTTTCATTTCAGATCGACGATCGGCATGATTTTTTCATTGCCGGCGACCTTCGGCATTTCACCGTTCCATGCGTCGATCCACAGCTTGGAAATGTAGGTCTTCGCATTCGGGTTATTGAGGGCCCTCAATACCATGGAGATTGCAATCGAGTCAGCCTGTGCATTCATGACCTTGATTGATGAGTCAGCTTGTGCGGCAATAACCTTCTGGTCGCGCTGGTATTCGACCATCTTCTTGACATTCTTTTCCTTTTCCGCATTCTGTTCAGCCACCTGCTTATCTTCGATGGCGGTATTGAACTTGTCAGTAAACTGGAACTGGTAGATGGTGAATCCATCAATAATGATATGAGATTCAGCCGAATCGAGCTTGGCACGTAAGTCATTTTCCATGCGGAGACGGATTTCCTCGCGCTTCTGCAACATTTCTTCAGGCTTGTATTGCGGAGTCACTCCGGTAATAGTTTCGCGCATCTTCGGTTGAAGACTTGTCACGATGACATCGCGGCCATACTTGGCGTATGTTTCGGCCACCTTGGTCGGATCGATATGGTAGTTGACGTTCACACCGACTATGACTTTCTGCATATCCTTGGAACCGGCCTCGATAAGCATGGATTCGAGCTGGACCTTGATCGGCATGTGCACAATTTCGGTGTAAATCGGCATGTATGCAGTATAACCTGCGTCAACAGTGCCGGCGACTGAACCGCCATGGAGAATGACGCCACGTTCAGTCTGGTCGATTTTTGTACAGCCTGTGAACATTACGAGAATGAGTAGGGCGAAGATTGAGATGATTTTTTTCATTGTGTTTGTCCTTTTTGGTTTTTGATACACAAAATGTAGCATTACTACTTCCCGCTGGCAACCAGGCCGGCAATGCGGGACTTGTAGGCCTTCTCATCACGGTCTAGCCAGATGATGTTGTAATCCTTCATGAAGGGCAGCATCATGTAGTGGCTGGCTATGATAATCTGGTAGCCGCACTCGTTAGCAAGCTGAGGGAGGAACCCGGAGAATACAGCGTCAGCATTCTCGAACCCGAGGTGGCGCTCCGGCTCGTCCAGGAGGATTGTCGGTCTCCCGCCCTTCAACACAGTGCGCTTCGCGTAGCGGAGCATCGTGTTGACGTACTTCAACCCGGCACCCTTGCGCTGTTCGTAAACTTCCATGAACTTTTCCAGGGAAAATGCCCACTTACCCTCGTAGATGTTGGCGAGGGTGTTGTACTGGCGAATCATTTCCTTCTCGCCAGCTGACTGGCGGAAACCCTCCATGGTCATCACGCTTTCAGTCGCATAGTCGAACATGCCATGTCCATAGCCGCACCCTTTGCCCTTCCCATCCTGGTGACTGGTGACATCCTCATCATTCATCCAGTACACCGGCCCGTCGATGTCCACCTTGGCGTTGTATTTGAGTTGCTTGTCAAAGTATCCCTGCATGTTGCGGGTCTCGAAAGTCTTCCCGACCTCGTAGCCCATGAAGTCCAGGTTTGACCAAGCGGACCTCGTGAGACCGTGTATCGCGATGGTCTTCAAAATCGTGCTCTTTCCGGTCATGTTGGGTCCGAAGAGGACATTGAGTCCCGGCGTGAACTTGAAGGTACGGTCCTTCAGGAGCCATTCGCCGGGTTCATGATGTTCACCCTCCTGGCCGCGAATCTCGGTCGGGTAGCCGTCGAGAAATTTTACTGATTTAATCACGGATGCACTTCTTCAAGTGATCGATGTAGTCCTGGTGCTCGTCGGAAAGTTCACACAGGTCCAGGTAGGACTGCTTTACTTTCAGCTTGCCGACAAACATGGTGTACAGGTTGTAAGCAAACAGGAAACGGCTCTTCTGGTTGGTACCTACCCCGTTTTCGCGGAGGACGCCCTTGCGATCCTTCTTCTCGGCATCCTTCATAATCCATTTCAGTTCCCTGGCGAGCTTCTTCTTATCGCTCCCCATCATGTAGTGGGCGGCCATTTCATACTGGCCGCTGCAAAGCAGCTTGCTGAAATCTCCGGTAATCTTGCGATCCGGGGTACGGGTGGCCAGGAGTTCGAGCACTACGCCCAACCCGAAAAGTACGATTGCGATAATGGTAATGTATTCGTTCATGGTTTTCTCCTTAATGGTGACTCACGTCACCGGACATTGTACTGATATTCCCGGACACGGAACCCTGCACGTCCACGTCCCCAGACATTGTTGTGATGTTGCTGGCATTCCCACCGACACTGATGTCGCCACTCGATGTAGTAAGGTTGCCTGAACTGCCAGTAACCTTGATGGAACCGGAACTGGTACTGGCGGATCCGACCGTTCCCTCGATGGAAATGTTGATGACCTTATCCTTGATGACCAGTTCGTTGTCACCGATGATGATCTTGTCACCGTCAATCGTGATGCTTGAACCAGGAGGGGCCTTTATTGTCCTGCCGTTTACCTGGATGTTGCTCCCGTTTACATTGCTGCAGACTATTGTTGCCATGTCTATTCCTTTGTCGGCGTTCCAGCCGGCATGTGTACGATAGGTTCTTCAAAAGCGGCGATTACCACCTTGTCAAGCAGTGTGCCGAATGGAATTCCGGCCCACCTGGCGTGGTTGCGTGGGTCATTGTGAGGCTCAACTCCACCGAAGGCCATGGTGGTCAAAAGCTCAATGTGCCAAATCCGCTCATTCGGCCACCTGATGTTATGTTCAACAGTAATGAGGATAGGGTCATTCAGTGAATTCTTGTCCTTCGGGTAGACCTTGATCTGGGAGGGGCAGTAGGAAACTTCCACTCCGTATTTCTCGTTGCCGAGGTCGATTGCCTGTTGGATTTCATCCGAGGTGAACTTGTCCTGCACGAAATCCTTGGAAAATCCCATCACACTGTTCATTAGATTTCCTCCGGGTGTTCAAAGGTGATGATTACTTCTTTGTGTTCGTGGTAATCGCAAATGTGGCGCGTTTCGTGCCAGCGCGGGTTCGTATCGTCGATGAGTATAAACTCGGAACAATTACTCTCTTCTGCCAAGTCCCTGACCTGCTGCACGAAGCACATCTGCTTGTCCAAGCCGTAACGCTTCATGGAACCAGGAATATGCAGGTCCTCGATTTCCATTTCGTCAGTGGTATTGACCCACTTGTGCTTGTAGGCGCACTCAATCGAGTCGTCCTTCGTCCATACGCGCCCCCTGTACTGGGGAGGAATTTCAAGACTGTCGAAAATCCACTTGACAATGTAGTCGCGCACCTCTTCCTTGGTGCGCCATCCCCAGGTGAACAGGCTGACCTTTACATCCTCGTTATTGCCGTGTGTGGTCACCAGTTCAACAACCTGCTGCACGTAGGACATAATGCGTCCGGACTGCTCGTTCAGCCACCTGCAGTTACCCAGGTCGTCGATTACCGTATTCTCGATGTCGATGAAGATTTCTGTCATGCTCCAAATATAGCAAATGCCGGCAGGACCGGCAACTCTTATAACTTCCTACATGTGAGGTACATTATTGTCGTGTTTAAGCCGCGCAATGTATTCATTGAGACCTTTGATTTCTTCGGACATCTTGGTAAACAGCGCGTCCACATCGGCCTTGAAGTAGAACTCCGCTTCAAGGATGATGTCAGTGTCATCGCTGCCCTTCGAGAACGTAATGGAACTCGGTTCAGGCTCATACCTGGCCCGGATGACTTTTAGTGGCAAGGGTCCAGGTATGCATTTATTCGTTTGAGGCATAGTTCAGTCTTCCACCTGTCAATGTACTTGTTCATCTGTTCCGTCATCGGGATTGGGTGCAGTATGTCATCCCCGTACCACCCGCCCAGCACACGGGCCTGCAGGCACAGGGCAATCCCGCGTTCCCATTCCTCCTCGGTAACATTCCACCCCTCGGGTGGCTTGTTCGGGAGCCAGAATATGGGCTCGGGGATAGAGTTGTCATCCAGGTTCCTCGCCAGTCGATAACTTCTCAGTTTCCCGCGCACACTGATTATCAGGGGCGGAAGCGGAATATCAGGAAATTGCTTGTGCATACAATCTCCCGTTTGCCTTCACGTAATCTTCAAGGATTTGGTTGTGGTGGAATGCCAGACGGGTCCTACGGGCCACGCTCAACGGGAACCATGCAGCTTCCGCGGCATCGTCGTCACCCTTGACCGGACCAAAGATACCACGCGCATACACACCCACGTCATACGCCCAGTGGCCGGGAACGCTCTCACGCGGATCTTCCGGGATGTACACCTTCAACTGGTGGACCTGCTTGGGGTAGAGGACAAGGCCAGTTTCCTCATTGAGTTCCCGGCAACTGCAATTCTCGATAGGTTCATGCGGGTTGGTAAATCCACCGGGAAGGCACCAATACCCGGCAAAGGGCCAACGCTTGCGGCGCACCAGGAGCACATGGTCCGCACGACCGATAGTCGGCTCGCCGATGGCGTTGATGACCACGGAGGTCACGGTGACAGAAGGCTTCGGATAGTCTCCGGGCTTGTAGTTGGCAAGTTCCCGGTGTTCATCGGCCCAATGGGTTACCGGATTGTCCTGATGATACAGGCCATGCCGGAAGATGTACCCGAGAACTTGCGGAGAAACAGCCGTGCCCTCGTACATGGGGTTCATGAACATGTCACTGCGGACAGCGGTGGACGACACGTCGGGAACATTCACGAAGATGGGCTTGATGTCGCCACGGTCGCCGAGTTCCGTATGGAAGTTGAAGTTGCGCCCGCGGTTGAACACGCGGATGCTGTACTTGCCGATAAGTTTCTCGGAATCCTTCCACTTGCCGGCCAGCAGGGCTTCGAGCTCGTCCATGCCGATAATGAGGTCAATGCCGGGGTCCTTCTTCTCGGGCCCAGTGACATAGGTCCCATAGACCGCTTCAAGGGTATCGAACGTGCGGGACGACTGCTTGTGGATATTGAGTTTCGGGAAACGGGTAATCAGCATGCCATATCGGTCCTGGAACGAGGCATTGTACTGCTTCTCGTCATTCTCGGTCAGATAGACATGTACTTCCTGGTAGTTTTCCAGGAGATACTCGATGATGGCCTCGTGGGCCACGGTAAGCGGGTCAAATGCACCGCCATAGACTGCAATTCTCTTTTCCATATTTACCATTCCTTAATCCCGAACGGGAGTGGTTCGTCAAAGCCCACATGGTATTTGCCCTTGCACCCTCGTTTGATCGCTTCTTCCATGAACCGGGTCGCCTGCAATTCCGTGTGGAACGCGACATCACGCCAGCTTTGCGAATATATTTCCAGAACGCCACCAAAGGATTCCTCGGCTACCATCAGCGTGTAACGGCTCCAACGGAGGAAACCGCGCTTCCACTGCGGCACCCACCACCCGTCAATCTTCTTGATGCGGTGAGTCTTGTCGAAATAAACGGTCATTTCTTCTTTGCCTTCTTTTCAGCCTGGTTCACGATAATGGGAAGTCTTCCCCACATCGCAGTAAACGGATCCGGCTTCGGTGTCGGTCGTTTGAACTCGATACCCTCCATGATGGGAGTGACTTCGTGGCTGACTTCGCCGAGCCACTTCTTGCCCAGTTTTTCCAGGTTCGTATCCTTTTCGATACGGTACCCAGCCACCATGTTCCCATTGGTCCACATGACCATGTAGTAGTAAATCTTATGCGGTTTCATTGCCAGTGTCCTTCTTTAAGTCCTCGACCCACTGGTCGCACTTTTCGCGCCAATCAGCAATCGTCCCCCTGAATGCCTTGTCGCCAAGTACGCCGTTGATAATGTGCTGACGGTCGGTGATGTTCCCGTTGACCTGCAGTTTCAGGCCGAACTCCACTGCCGCACGGGTGAAATTCAGCGGGACATCCGCCTCGTAGAAGTCATTCTCGTTGGCAATGGGTGCCGGGGCGCACTGGCCAACCCATCGCGACACCTTGGGCGAAAGCAACACTTCCTTCGTGAAGTCATGCACGGGCTTGCCATCCTCGCCGATGGTTGCCTTGGAGTCGGCATCGGCCAAGGTATGGAGCCTCGGGAACCACTGGTGGGTCACAATCTGCATGATGCGGAACCTGGACTTCATCTGACCGAGAACCAGTGCGTTCATATGGTTCTCGATTACCCAGTGAATCGGAACGATATTGGGGATGACACCACCAACCTCGTTGCGGATCCATTCATTGAGTACATCCAGGCTGTAAAGTTCATGGCCGGCCATATTCTTGCCCTCGTTCTTGTCGAGCGCACGTTTCTTGCCGGCATCGTGGAACAGCGCGATCATCACGTCCACCCAGTCATGTCCCGGACGGAGATTATTGATTACAAGGGCCGTATGGTCCCAAACGTCACCCTCGCAGTGTACCTTCGGATGGGCGACACCCATCATTTCCTTTTCGATGAACGGGAAGAAATCCCGGTTTTCGAGGATTGCCGAAACCGGTTCTTCCGAGTTGAAAATGTCTATTGCCTTGTTGATTTTAGGATTCATGTCCAAAATGTAGCAAACCGGACACCGGATGGCAACTACTTGCGCACAAGGAACAGGAATCTCCTGTACCCGCGTTCATATTGGGTGTATTCCCTCCGTATTCCCTCGCCGATGTACGTCATTTCCTCGTTCGGCACCCTCTCCTCGTACCTACCGGCCTCGGTACCCAGTATCAGCCGGTCTCCCCCGAGCCGGACACTGGCCGAACGGAGCATGTGGATCCGCTTGGCCGTGGTACCGTCAAAGTCGATCGCGTTGACTACTCCAACTTCCTGGGAAACCAGCGGGGTTATCCTTCCAAGAAAGGTGTCGCGAACAAACCCGAATTCCCCGAGAGTCAGCCGCGCCAATGAGGAAAATCCAACCATGCCGCACAGTATTTCGCTGGCATTCTTACCGACAGTAATGACTTCATCGTCACCACCGTCGCTGTCCTGGATTATATCATATCGTCCCTGGTCGGTCTCCATATACAGTGAGGGATATGAATCGGTGTCACTGCGCAATTCCCGAGGAACCCTGATGCCGCACATGGTGAACGCCTTTCCGTTCAGGTAAGGGTTTGCGCACAACTTGTAATGTGCATCGGGATTGTTGGTTACCTTCGCACCAAGCGCAGCATACATGCGATACAGGTCGTCGATGGTTGGGAGACGCCAGCCTTCCGGAATGACCTTCTCGACATCCAGCGGCGAATACAATACCCCCTTGGCACCGTCCTTTACCGTGACATTGACGGTAATTCCCGGTTCGAGGGCCCGTATCACCGCTTCCGCCTCGGGTGTCAACCCGTCAGGATTGTACCTGAAAGTGACCAGTTCCCTTGCTTTTCCACCGGTTACGTAATTGTGCGAATGCGGAATGGAGCTGTGTCTCAATACTATCCACGATTTCCGTCCGCACGTAAATGAGTTGCTTACCTGGTCATTCAGTCGATATTCCGCAACCCCGCCGCCCTTGCTGTATTCCTCGACAAGTGTTGCCGTCACGACAGCGACACTGCCCGCATCATGCGGAAGCCCGGCCTTCTCCAATGCTTCGGCAACTGCCTTTTCCCTGTCGGCGCGTAATTGTTCCTGGTAATCGGTTCCGTCACCGGTGTCCAGGCATTTAGTCATGTCATCCAGCAGCGAACCCTCGATGGGAGTATCGCCAATCATCACCCGGTCGAGAAATACGTTGATCACCCGGTCGTACACGTCAATCTGTCCGGCTATGCTGACATAGTCCCTGGTCGTTGTGGATACGACATAGGTGTCCGGGCTATCCTGCCGGACGGACAGATCCGAAACGTCACCAAGACGGGAAATGCAATCTTGTATTATCCGACTGAACGTTTCCTCGTCGGCTGGGCACTGCCAGTTCACTGCGCATGTCAACCCGTTGCCGTCACTGGTCGGTTCGACGACCAGTCTCGGGAGAAACACGTTGAACGTGGGAGTCCCGTTGTTCAGCAGTTTTCCGGGATTCCGCGGGAGTTCTACAATCTTCTCTGGGATGAAGCGAAGAGGATCAACCATCCACGTCCTCCCACCGATGGTCTCGGTACGGTAGACATTCCCGTCCCTCGGGTCGGTAAACGTGCCGGACCGGCGCACACGGTTTCTTCCCCGGCGTATGCTCTTTGATATCTCCTTGCGGCGGGCCAATACCTTGGCGTTGATATCAAGGCGCTCTTCGCGCATCTTGATGGCCAGCTCGTGATATGTATCGTGGCCATAAGGGGGGCAGATCTCAAAGAACGGACCCCCGAGCAAGTCGGACAGTTCAACCTCGTCGTACTTGTTGTCGCCCTTGCGCTGGTCCACGGAGTCGTGACTGTGGTTCCACCGGTTGTTCACGTGCACCAGCCGCCCACCCGGCCCGATGTCGATACCGAGCATGGACTCCCCATACATCTCGTCAGTCTCGGTCAGTTCCTCGAAACCGGGCAAGACTGCCAAGTATAGCTTCACGGGGAGTGCCTTGCCGCCGGTGTTGGCCATCCTATAATGGTCGAACATGGACTTGCTGTTCAGGTGGCACCATACATGTGGCTCGGTGTACCTGGCATATTCTTTCGCGGTCTCGAAATCATCCAGGGGTATTATCCGGTAACGCCGCTGGCCATAATGGCGCCGGCGCAACATGCGCTTCATCGCGCTCCAATGCTTGGCTATCCGCTGCCCATATATTTCATCCAGTTCCTTGAACGATGGACGCAACCCGTCCATGCCGAGATAGCGGTCATACTCGCCCGAGTGTGCTATGGAAATGATGCGGATGATGTCATGGAGGCGCCCGATCGGACCAGGTTCCTCGTCACCGGTACCCAGGGACAGCTCACCGAATGCGATACGGGCGGCACCCGGGGCAAAACGTATCTTGCACTGGCCGTCGCGGAAGAAATGCGCACGAACGTCCTGATACGCGGCGCGTGTCCAGGAAGAAATGCCACGGTTCTGGGCAATTTCCTCATATATACGCCGCAAGGACTCCCTGTTCGGGAGGCTCAGCAGAACTTTCTTGGTATAGCGGTAGGCATCGCCTTCCGAGCCGTTTGCGGTTTCTTTCGCTAACATCTGTCCTCTGTCCAAAATTTGAAAACTGCGACCTCGGCCAAGTATCACCGGGGCGTCCCCCGGATCCGCGTGGATTCGATCGCAGCCTTCGATGGAGCACCACAGCCACTTGCCACCTTGCGGTGAGGGCCGTAGCACAGCATCCTCAAGTTGTTATCCAAAATGTAGCATTTGCCACGCCAAGTGGCAACTTACTTCTTTTCCTTCGGCTTCTCGATTTCGTCGGCAGCACCCTTCAAGATGATGGAAAGGCTGTGGACAATTTCCTGGGTGTCCTTGCCGGCCTGTTGCAGGTTGGCACTATCGGCCAGCTTGGTCACGATGTCGGCACCGTACATCGCATACATTTCCGTCTTGGGAGGAATTGCGACCGCGACGAGGGACAGCAAGAAGAATGCCGGGACCCAGTACCTGACGCGCAGGAACTTGGTGAACGGCTCGATATCCTCGACCCTCTCGCCGGAAGTCTTTGCACCCCGCACCACCATGAACATGATGAATGCGACAAGGGAACCGATTGCCACGAAGAAGGCAAGCAGCTTGGCAACATCGTCCACGCCGTCAAGGAACGATGCGATGTAAATGAATGTGGAAAGTTTCATAACTGTTCTTCCGTTTTGAGTTTCGCTTCGAATTTTTCAGAATGGCACACCATGGTCTTCCAGTGCCTGGACAGGATTGCATACCTGGCCTCCTTGAGCATCATTGCCATCTTATACCTGCGCTCCACCGGGACGGTGATTAAATCCAGGTCATCCTGGATCGAGTTGGTCTCGTATGCGAAGAAGCCGTTCAAAAACCGGTACGAATCCCTGACCAGCTTGAAGTGCACCACCCTGTCGTCCAGGACCCTGCAAAACTCACTGAGGAGTATGCGTCTGTGCCGATAGATATACACCCTACTTGGATCCCGTCGAGCCGAAACCGCCTCTGGACGGATCGGTCATCTTGCCTTCGACAAAATGGATACGCGGCTGGCGTTCCACGATGCGGAACTGGCAAATCTTGTCGTCCTTGTTGATGACGGTGTCGCGCATGGCGATGACGGACATCTTCCACCAGTCTTCCGGACCGGAATAGGAGTTGTCGATGATGCCGACATGGTTGGCCTGGATGATGCCCCACTTCTTGAAGGTGGAGGAACGCGGCACAAGATGGGCCTCGTAGCCTTCCGGGAGCTTCATGGCCACGCCGAGGTGGATGAGCTTGTGTTCGCCCTGCTTCAACTCGACCGTTTCTGCAGCATACATGTCGATCCAGTCTCCCTTCTTTTCAATGGAAAGGCGCTTCACGCTGTCGTTGAGGTACTGGACGGTAATCTTCATTCCATCGGGATCTGACTCGGGCTTAAAGGCAGTTTTCAGCTTATCTTCCATATTCCCGAGATCGACTTCCATGTCAGGACCGTCCTCGATAGAAAATGTGCCGAGACCGTCAATGAAGATTTTGGCATTCTTCATACCGCTCTCCACTGAAGTCACGAAATCCAAGGATCCGATCATGATGTTGTCACGTAAAATGCCTGTCACCGGGTGATCCCTGTCCATGCCGCACATGGCGAGACATATATCGTATTTGGCGAGAACTTCGCGGATTCTTTCGTTGATATTTGTGATAACAATGTTACTCATATTGTTTCCTTTTGTTTAAAAATTCTTCCAATCCATCGGAAGCCAATTCTCTGCGAGTTCCACGGAGAACTTGTCGATTTCTTCCGGTGTATATGCCTTTTCCTTCAATCCGGATTCGGCAAACGCCTTGTTCACTTCCTTTCCAAGTTCGCCGATGTAGTCGATGATGTCCTCGAAAGTCCAGTCGCCGTTCTTGATGGCCAGGAGGAAGTCACGGTCATTGCTGTACGGATGCTTGTTGTAGTCCATGCAGACCTTGTTGCAGAGGTCCTTGTCCGCACGGTAGACCGGGACGGTATGCTCGGTGGCGATACCGTAGGCGGTAAGGAGCAGACGGACACAGTGCATGATGTTCTTCGCATCGTAGCCCTGGCCATGCTTCAAGGTGGTGTTGTAGCGTTCCTCGTTACGGGCATTGACCCAGTCCCAATACTCGTGCCACTTCTTGCACTTACGCGCAAAGTCGTTGCGGTTCACGAAGATATGGGCAACGGGGCTCAAACCCTTCGGAATGGAGTTGAGCTGGATATCATCGCTGCGCTCGATGTCACGGACGACACCATAGCCCCAACGCCACTTGTGCTCGGGAAGCTGGCGGGCACCCTTGAATACCTTGGAGAGGCATTTCCAGACGAATTCGCGGATACTGATGGACAGCGGCTTCTTCTGGAAATACATGGCGTAAATACAGTCGCCATGGTCGATACGGGCGATGGAGAACCAACGCTGCACTTCCTCCGGCTTGCCGCGATAGTTGGCCTTGACCCATTCCATGAGTGGAGTGGCGAGGTTGTCATCGAGCACGTAGATGAAATCGACAAAGCGCGGCCTGTCTTTCGGCTGCGGGTCGAACACCTTCTTGTTCAGGCCCTTGGCGCGGTCAACCTGGCCACGGGCATACTCGCAGAACGACTTGTCACAGCGCATGGTGAGGAAGTCAAATCTCTTGCGGAGGATTTCCAGGATGGACTGCCCGATAAACACGCAGTGCCTCGGCGCATAGAGCATTTCGAGAGCCTGTGGATTTGCAGAGTTCAATTCGGTAAGGAACTTCGTGATGTCCCAGTAGACCTCGTTGTTCTTCTCGTCGGCAATCTGGCTAGGCGCATCGTGCTTGACGCGCTCGCTCCATTTCAGGATATACACGCCGTGGATGTCCACGTCGGATGTCTCGGTCGCGAGACCGAACGACTGCGAACCCGCGGCAACCTTGATAAGGAGGATACCCTTTTCATGGACCCTCTTCTCGGTCTCGGACATGGCGCCATTGGTCACCTGTTCTTCCCAGTAGCGTTCGAGTTCCTTGGAGAATGGCGGGAGTTCGGGTATGCTGTTCTTGAAAATTTCGCTATTATCGTTCATGTTCAAAATATAGCAAAATTATTCCCGATTGGCAGCCGTATTCGCTCATTTGCTTAATCCTGCACATCATATGATGTGTGAATGTTGATTTCCTTTACAGAGCATGCCGCGATGGTATCATTCATAACGATTTCGGAACCCCATCTGAGGCTACCGCGATCAACATTTTTTGCATTGGTTATAGCTTGCTCCGCCAGTTCACGGATAGTGAACTGGACGGCCATCAACGGTTCATCCGTGAGATATTCGTTAACCGATGCACAGCAGCCTGTATAATACCGCCCACTCTCGTGCTTTAGAATGTAGCCCTTCACGTCCTTTGTAACTTTCATTTCGGTTTTCCTCCATATAACTTGATTTTCAGCGGGATATCCCGCTTGCCGATGGCTATCCTCCTCACGGCTTCCCAGTCCGTCACGGACATCTTCTCAAAGAGCCCCAGACGCCCGGTCCGCATGTAATTGCGGAACGCATTGAAACTGTTGCACATGAGGTTGACTACATACGGCTTGTTGTCCCCGAGGAACTTGTGCATGGTTCCTTCCGGGATGACAATACGCCACTTGTTGTCCTGGATCCATTCAATCATACGACAACCCTCCCGGATGCCACGGCATCTCTGATTTTCTCGATGAGTTCGACTTCCATTAGTCCACTCAGCGTGCACACCGTGCTCGGCTTGTGCGTCATCTTTTCCTTGAATAGTTCCCGAGCATCAAATGCGAGGCGTCCAAGGGAATCCTTGAACCGGTCACGCTGGAAATGTTCACGGAATTCCTTCGGGAACGTCAGTTCCAACTTGAATTCTTTCTGGTTATAGTCCAGTTCGGACAGTTTCTTCACTGCATCGGCGAAGGACACTTCCTCGTCATCGTATTTGTACATGTTGGGATATACTTCCAGTGTATGCCGGTAGTCCTCCCACTGCACCGAGCCGTCCGGTGCCGCGAACAGTTCCATTTCCATGGGGACATAGGGCCGGATCAGCTTTGCTCTTTGGATGACTTCCGCAGAAATCGCCTCGTTCGGCCGGTTGTCATATGTGTAGAACCAGCCGGGCTCCGAGCATTCTTTCTCGATAGTTTCGAGCGTATTTCCTCTAGGTTCAATCATCCAAATACCTCTTTGAATGCCTCGTAATTTTCGGTATCCGCGCCGCGACAGTAGACGGCGAACTCGATTGCCTTGAAGCGCTTGCGGAATTCCGGCACGACTTCCTTGTAGGCCGATGCGACCACCTTAGGATCGTTGCGGAATGCCCCGCACCCGAATGCACCGAGGATTACCACATCGACAAACTCACTCGCAGCCGCACTCAGGATCTGGCGGGCACGGGAGACATGGAGAGCCTTCAATTCCTCTGGAGAAATATCCGGTGCCGGTTCACGTTCCTGGTTGTACTTGGAAATGTTCTTCTCGCGCAGGTTGGGCGCAGCGCATGTGATTACGTCGATGAACACCGGTTCCTGGAGCCAGTCGTAGTCATCATTACGGAGAATTGCGACATTCGGCGTATAGATGATGTCATCGTTGTGCAACGGGCCCACATTCTTGCGGTGCGGGTCATAGAAACGGAGTTCGGCTTCCTTGGTCGTGAGGCACGGGTAGAGCGTGGTGCAGCGGCAGATGCATTCTTCCTGGGCGGACGAACCGGTCACGACACCGCCGCCCGGACGTGTAGCACTCGCAAAGTTGAGAACGGCCACCTTTCCACCGGGTATGGCCTTCTTCCACCTCAGCGCACTGTCGATCGAACGGTCACGGGAAACCGTAACCGGGCAATCCTCGTCGTAAATCGGGGCGATGGACTTGATGTCCACCGGTTTAAGGTGGAACACCTGGTTCAAGATGGAATTCTTGATGATATCCACAAGCATAGGGTCATCGTTGATCTTTCCCATCGTGTTCTCGAAGATGCCGATGTTGTACTTTCTGATGTCGTTAGGCATTCTGTGCTCCGCGGTTAATTTTCTTGATTTCATCGGTCGTTTCGGCAATCAGGTTATTTGCCTTGGCGAAGAAGGATTCGGTTTCCAGTTCAATCTTGCGGTGCTGGAGTTCGCACATGAGCACATACTCATGCGAGAGTGTCTTGCACGGCATGAACGCCCCGGTACGGAATATGCCGGCAGTATGAAACCATGTGTCAACGAAATTCAGTTGAACCTGCGCATTGAGGCACTTGAATGAACCGTTGGGACCCTCGCCAATCCAGAATTCCAAGGCAATCCCGTCCTTTCCCTTCTTGAAACGGGTGCGGTCACGGTCGGTTTCATAACCGCGCTCGACCATCCAGTCCTTGAACTCACTAATTTCTGCCCATGTAGGTTTTGCCATGATTACCACATCCTGTTCATTGATTTGTCCCACTCATCCTTGATTCTCTTGTAGTCGGCGAGGATGACTTCCCGCAGGCGCTTGCCAAATTCCGGTCCTTCCTGGATACCTTCCGCGGCAACCTGCTTTCCGTATTCGGGTTCGCCCTTCCTGCAACGCGCAATGACATCGCATATCGTCGCCGCACCATCACCCAGGGCGGTACCATACGGGTTCAGTTCGCGGTACAGGTTGGTAATGAGCCTGAATTCCGGGGAAGCGGCCAGTTCAACGGAATAGAGCAACTGCTCATCGGCAAGACCGAACTTCCCGGACATGATGCCAATAAGACCATCCCTGATGCGCTCGGCCATGCGGATTTCCTTACGGGTGCAGCGGAGCCATTCCATGCTCTTCTTCGGCAGCATGCAGATGAATACCGACATGATTGTATCGGCATCCACGTTTCCGCGTACCAAGGATTCCACGAGCATGCGCTGACGGTCAAAGCAGAAGCCGACATCCTGGAAAATTGATCCGATGCCATACTCGGACAGGTACCCAATCATGTTCGCGAAAGGCAGCACGCCATACTCGGCACACTTGTGCAATTCGTCATGGATGCGCTCCATCGCCACGCTCTTGATGTGGTGCAGGCGGCTGCGCATGGCCAACTTGGTAAGGTCGTCAATCACGAAACCGAAACGGGCGGCAAATCGCATACCGCGAATGATACGGAGGGAATCCTCGGTCATGCGGTCATACGGGTTGCCCACTGCACGAAGACGGCGGAACACCAGGTCATCGATGCCACCGAAGTAGTCTATGACATTGAGGTCCTTGTCCAGACCCATCGCGGTGATCGTGAAGTCACGACGGGCGCAGTCCTCCTTGAAGGACTTGGTGAAATTCACGGAATCCGGGTGGCGACCGTCAGAGTAGTTGCCATCGACGCGGAACTGAGTCACCTCGAACACCAGGCCCTCGTAATGGACCAGGATTGTGCCATGAGCCTCCCCGTTATTGGAATCGCAGCGGAAGGCAAGTTTCAGGTCCTCGATGGGCATATTGGTCGCGATGTCCACGTCATGGACGGGGACTTCGGCATCGGTGCCCGGAACCATGCCCAACTGGCGAATAACGAGGTCACGCACCGCACCGCCGGCAATGTATGCCTCGTGCTTGCGCTTGTGGATTTCGGCAAGAAGGCCAATGCCCTTCCTGACGGTCTCCGAAATGTACTTCTCTTCAATCTTCATGTCCCAAATGTAGCAAAAAGGTTGCCTTGCGGCAACCTGCATGCTCATTCCCGTGGCGGGGCGTAACTGTCAAGGAGGTTTACCTCTTCTGTATCCAGTAATTTCTTGGCTTTTTCTTGTGCCCGCAAACGGAACCTCTCGGCATCATCGAATTTCGTGAAAACCTTCTTTCCAACAAGGCACCATGAGTCCATCATCTTCAAGACAACCACATATGCCTTTTCCGGAATTTTTGCAGGCATTTCAAGCGGTGGCGATATCTTTCCAGGATGTGGTGGCGCGGACATCCACCATTCAATCGAATGCCCCTCGTCGCCGGTACGCTCGTCAAAGCACCTATCTGAATGTGTAACTATCTTCTGGACATCGGACGCATAATAACCCCAGTCAAGCATTCCATCTTCCCATAGAAGATACAGTTCCCCATCATTCTCGGTCGGTTCACGATCTTCCATCGAAATCCACATGGAACCTGTGGCGCTTTCACGTTGATATGCAGCCAGCATCTTCCGCAAAACCGCATTTTCCTCTTCCAGACGGGTAAAATCGGTAATTGCAGTATCAGCAAGCCGTTTCAGGTGTTCAAGTTCGCCCTTATGAACCTCCACCTTGATGTTGTGGCGGAGCTCCATGCCTGGCAATACCGGGTAATGTGTTTCGTCGTTAACCATCGCAAATCCATTTACGTTTAAAAAGTTCATTCATAGGCACAAAGTCTCTCCGTTTCCTCAATTCGGACACGATGACTTCCAGGTCCGCGTTGCCAGCACGGTACATACCGTTCTCGCCAAGTCCCAAGCCGTCTTCAACAAATGTAGCAATTTTACTCACCATGTGCAAGTATTCGAATTCATAATTGCGGGCAGTGAGAATAGTGCCGTAGTATGTGTCGTCGTTATTGGTCTCGACGATTCTCGAGGTCATCATGTCCAAAGCGCCCCTGAGACATCCGTGCGGATAGAAAGTACAATATCCGTTAGGGACCTTCACCCCACCTGTCTTTACGTTCGGTACGTTTGTAACGATAAGTTTACGATGCTCCCCACCGCATTCCTTCCACTTTCTATGTAGAAGTTCGGGAAAGTTCACCAGATACACGGCATCGTCATCCGCAGACACTACAGGATGCTCATAGAATTGCTCCATCGCATACAAGATTTTCTTAAACGGCCCGACGTTTCCGTCACACATTATAACGTCATCAGCACCCGTTCGCGGAGGACCATATGGAAATTCCTCCCTGGAGAGTGTCAGAACGACGGGGTACCCAGTGGCCACCCGATGAATGTTTTCTATGGTACGTCTGGCCTGAGATAACCTACCGGGCCAGGTCGTCATTGCAATGATTGGGCTGACTTCAATCACTTTTTCCCTTCGCTAAATCGTGGCGCCGATGTCCACAATGCACTCATCAGGCATCCTGGGCATCGGGAGACTTCTTGTCAACCCCGTAGACCCTACAAAGGCAATTATACAGGCCGTCGTCGCGTTCTACATATTCTTCCACTTCCTCGAAGCGGTACTTCTGTTTCACATCCGGGTACTTCTCGTGGTCGACTTCCGAAAGGAACATATCGAGAGGACGGACACAGAGAGACTTGTCGCCATACAGGTGTCGATAGACAACCATCGGCTCCTTGGTTTCTGAATGCTTCGCGATTCCCTCGACAATGTAATACTTCCCCTTGAAATGGCGATAGATGCCATGAACAGTCACTTCCCTATTTTCCATTTTTCCTTTCCTCAGGATATGTATGGGTATCCGGGTACAGAAACGCCGGATCGACCCCAGTACCGGATTTTTCCATACGTGCAATAAGTTCCTTCAAGTATATGCGGTTGGCCGAATCCTCGGTCCACAGGTCCATCTCGAAATCGCGCTCGGTCTTGGTGGCGGCCTCGGACTTCCACTTCTCAATCAGTTCCTTCGGGATGGACGCGGCCATCTCGATACACCCTTTCAGATACCAGGCGTATTCCCGGTCCGTGAGTTCACCGGCGCCATGCCGGCAGCAGGGACAGTTGCAAAATTCTCTCATAGTTCTACCACGAGGACAACATCCACAGGACAATAACCACGCAAATCAGCGCACATACAAATGCCAATGCACGGTCCAGGTCCATCTACTTATCCTTCTTTTTCTTGTCTTTGTCGAACGAAGGCCAGTCCATCATGCAAAGACCTTCAATGAGTGCAGCAATAAAGTCAGCTATCACTTCCCACATCGTTTCCCTCGTCCAGCATGCCGCTGATGTAGTTCTGGAACTTCTCGTTTGCAGTATCCATCTGATCCGGGAAATCCTCGGTGGCGGTATTCAGCAGGATGTTGAACAACTGGTCGTCCATGTGGAATTCCGGCCTGTCCTTGTTGTACATCAGGCTATTGAAGATGTTACCGTCAGCATGACGCTTCACAGCCGCTGTCCAGTCAATCCACATTTCGAGCAACTGGTACAGGTTCATACCGGAAATGCCCTGCTCGCCGAAATGTTCCGGGTGATGGTCATTGTTGGCATAGTGATGGTCAAGGCCTGGCTTGATCCTGGCCTTGGCATCGTCATAGGACTTCTCACCGAAAGTGCTGCTCTGCAACTGCGGGGTACCCTTGTCGAAATACTTGTGCTCCGGCTCTTCCAGCTTGGAAGCATCATGGTGGGTAAGGCGTTCAAGGAACTTGTCACAGAACTTCTTACCGTTCTCGTTCACGAGGTCAATATGCTTCTGGGTTTCCGGACGGGAATCTCCCTCATATTCCGGCTTATCGTATCTAGGCATTGAAGAAAGCCTCCATCATTTCGTCGTTTATGTCCTTCCTGAGAGCATCCCAACGGTCGGCATCTACCTTGAACCCGTAAAGGATGGCGGGCTTGTCACCCGTGATACCTTCATCGAGGTATTTCTTGGCGAGTTTCTTGCCAAACTTGGCATCGACACCCATTTCGGCCATCACGGCCTTGACAAACAGGCCGAACTCGTACACGGCCACGGGACAGTCAGTGTTCCCTTCAATCGTCCCCACGAACGCATCGTCCCAACGCTTGTCCAGCTTGCCGACGATCGGCATGTCCCACCGGGTGGAGTCACCGCGTTCCTCGATATCATGCAGCACTTCCAAGATTATCGGGGCGTGCTCATGCTGATACGGGAGCGAACGGACCGTATTGTAGTTGAAATCGTCGTTGGCCAAGGTGTAAAGCTCGCTTTCCATGAAATCGGCATCGGCAAGCTGTTCCGCGGTGTAGTCGCCCATTTCGTCCGCCCAGTTGGGACCATAACTTTCCATTTTAGAACGGACGGAAAGCTCGTATTCATATACGGGAACCTCGATTCCGTGCTCGTTCACGATTGTCCCAATCATGCCCTTTTCGCAGCCGTCCGGGAACACCATGTACTCGTTCTGCTTGTCGGTACGGCGGGTGGCTTCCTTGAACCTTGCCTTGACCGCCTTGGAGAAACCTTTGAGGTCCAGCGGATGTGGTCCGAACAGTTCCTCAATCTTCTGCTTTTCTTCTTCCTTATCCATTACGTCCTTCCTTTGTGTGATAACATTTCACCAGAAATATAGTAATAAATCGAAAAGATATTGAAAATGCGGCATAAATATAGTATATTTTCGATATAAGTATAAACTATTCTTATAATGCCGGAACTTCCGAGTACATACATCCGCAGCACTTCGCACAGTCTGAAGTTTGCCAACGCCGGCAAGCGATATGCGGTTGTCGACTTCCTTACGGAATACCGCAAGGCTGTGGACGTGTATGTCGAGGTGCTCTGGAATTGTCCCCGTGAATGGACACCCGGGAAGATCCTGGACGTGGAGCACGACTACCTGGACGTGCCTTCGATGATCGGTACGACAGACATCCCGATAGATACCAAGCTGAGTGGACGTGCACTGAAGTGCGCAGCTACGCAGGCCTGCGGGATGGTGAAGGCTGCTCTTCGCCGCAGGAAACTGGATCTTGAAATCCGGCAGAAGTGTATCGATGATGGCAAGGCAATTCCGAAGCGGGTAGCCTACCGTCTCGACCACAAGCCTTCGATGCCGAAGACTGCCAATGCGAATGCCGAGATCAACTCGATATGCTGCTCGGTACAGGACGGAGAGCATACCACATTCTCGATATGGGTCGAACTGAAGTCGATGTTCTCGTGCGACGAGTACGCGAGAGGATATTCCATCCAGATTCCGTTGAAGCGGACGAAGATGGACGACAAGTGGAGGACGGGCGAGCACGAAGTGCTGCCGTCCATCCTGCTTTCTGACGATGCAATCCATATAAGGTATCGTCGTCCAGTTCCCGAATGCGAGGGAGAGAAGGTAACCGGCCTCGACCAGGGAGTGCGCCGCATGCTTACCGCATCCGACGGCACCGTAATCCCAGACGAGGACCATGGATATAAGCACGTACTGCAGAAGATAGCCAGGAAGAAGCGAGGCTCAAAGGCATACAAGCGTGCACTGAAGGAGAGAGAAAATTACGTATTCCATTCCATCAAGCAGGTTGACTGGTCGGTATACAAGCTGATCAACCTAGAAAGACATTTCGATATCAAACGGGGAAAGCGTACAAGCAGGATGCTTACCGCCTTCTCCAACCCCCAAATCCGCGATGCGCTGTACATGCGGACAACCGAAGAGATGGGCGTCCCACTCCAGGAAGTCGACAACGTATGCAATTCGTTGCGGTGTCCAATGGACGGCTGGGTGCATGTAAAGAACAGACCTAAGAAAGGAGTCGTATTCCGCTGCTGCAAGTGCGGGTACGTCGACGATGCGGACGAGGTAGGTGCAATTAACGCCAACCTCCATGCACAAGGCCTGCCCGACTGCAGTCATGCACTCGTATTCACGTGGAAGCTGCACAAGAAGTCCGGATTCTTCTGGACCAAGGAAGGCTTCTTCGATGAAAAAGGAAATCCTATTTCCGTGGCCGGGAGTTCACAGTCCCCGGCAGGTCAAAAATAACTGGAAGCATTTTATATGATTTCTAGTAACTGTACGCATTCCAGTCTGGCTGATTACTGGCATAAGCATGGAAACACTGTCCAGGCATCAGCCCGAGATTATATGCGACCGAATCCGGCAATTCAACTGCAGAATCAAGTACAGCCTTGCAAGGCGGTTCTTCCAGGTTCTTACGAAGCGGATCAACAAATTCGGTATCCCCGTATCGTCTAATCTTGTAATACATTTCACCGGTCCCCGCAGTCAATGAATAAGGCACTGGCTTTTCATCCAAATGACGCGGATACGCAAGCGTATTGGTAATTGTTGGCGGAACAATCGCATCATCTTGACGGGCCATTAAAACCTGTCCCTTGCCTTTTGAAAGCCATTCAGATAGCTCTCGATAAGTTGCCAAACCGGCAGACGGGTTCACCTTCACATCGTCATCATTAAATAACTTGACAACATGGTGGTCCAGCTGCTCCCTAGAACCCAAAGTGCCGTCAATGTATGCCTGTGCAAAGAGCCGTCCCGTACCGGTAGTTTCGGCGCAGTGATCCCAGGTGGCGCCTGCATTCTGCGCAGCCATTCCATTCCCGCGAGCAAACACACGCTTAACACCCAGAGAAGAATTCACGTATAACACCTCAGCAAGGTAAGGCGCACTTGTTTCAGGGTCATTCGCATCGTCATCATCCCAAACATACATCGTCTTGGGTGGATTGAACAACACCGGGCCTTCAGGCAAGAATTCCTTGATATCGGACAGTTTTACTGGATTATTTTTACTCATACAAGAAAATATAGCAAAAAAATGGCACTACTTTGAAAAATAGCAGTGCCATTGAATTGTTAAAAAACATTTACTTCGAAACAATTTCAACAATGCGCTCGGCGATCCGCTTCACGTCTTCGCGTACATCGTTCGCAAATACGACGGGTTCCGGGAAATGCGGGTCGTTGGAAGCACACCACTTGTCGTACAGGTTATTCTGCATGTCGTCCGTAAGGGCGACCATCTTCCTGAAATTGGCCAGCAGCAGCTTGTTCTTGTCGTATTCCTCCTGGGGCAACACAAGGAACCCACAGCATTCGGTCTGGATATTGTTACGGATTGCATAACGGGAAACAACTCGGTCGAGTCGTTCATCGGTATTCGACACCGTAATACGGAATACATGGTCGATAGTACGCGCCGGGTTGATCCATTCGTACATCCACTTGCACATGACGGCGCTCTCGATGAAGATCGTCTTGTCGTTATACTGCCGGTCAAAGGTGAAATCGCAGAATATCTGCCCAAGCGCCGAACGCAGCGGGTACTGGACAAGGTTCATGAGGAAGTCATAGACCGTCCCGTCCTTCAATGCGAGGTCACGCACTTCCTGTGACAGGGAACCGAATGCATCGATTGCATCCGGGCCCCAGATGGACGCGACAGTACCGTACACGCTAGGGTTGCTCTTGTAGATAACCTTCATCAGGTTGTCCGTGTTGATGACCGGGTAGCCCATCTTCCTGAGTTCTTCGGCCACACTGCTCTTCCCAGAGCCGATATTTCCACAAATGATACCGATTTTCATGCTATTTCCCCACTTTGAGAATGTAATCAGGTTCCATATCAGCATTGACACCGCCGCTGATGGTGTCGCGATACGGGTCAAGGACACGTTCCTTGTCAATCCAGGATGCACAGAGGTTTCCGTTCGGATGGAACACGGCCTCGTAGACACGGTTCGGATGCTTCTTGACCTCGATGCCCTGCTGTACCATGTTCGCACCCTCGGATGCGACAGTGGCACCGCGATACTTGTAGATTTCGACGTAATAGTAGTATCCAAGGATGTTGAGATACTTCTCGAATTCCGGGTAGTTGTCGATTACGGCCCAGATGTCATTCAGCTTCACCTTGTTGTCGACGCAATACTGCGTCTTTTCGAGGTTAATCGCGGTGGTGTCGTAGTCCATGAGCTCGCGGAAAATGAAGTTGTTGGCACCCATGTCGATATAGGTGTCGAGATATTCCTTCATCTTTTCGACGGAATTCACCTCTTCCTTCAGGAGCAGGCAGGAAATGCGGTGCTTCAAGTCGGAATGATTCGTGATGTCGATGATATCCTTCATCATCTCGTTGGAGCAGAACCCTTCCTCGTTATTGAAGCGCATGAGACGCTTCGCAGCCTCGTCCGTGATTGCCGGGCGGGAAATGTTGAGATGGTTCCACCCGTTGTCGATGAGGTGGTCGATGATCATCTTGTTCCCCACCTTGTCGAACAGGTGGGAGCCGTTGGTCGTGATGGTACGCTTGCGGAAACCGAGCTCGTTCACCATTTCGAGCACCGGAATCAGCTTCTTGGACATGGTCGGCTCGCCTCCCGTGATGGAAATGCTCGGGTTGAGCGGACGGATCATTTCAAGAATTTCGCGGCAGCGGGTCAGCCACTGGTTATCCGGCAGCTTCTCCTTCTGGTACATCAGGCCCTTGTTGGCGTAGCGGAGCTGCGCGACACAGAACTTGCAGTCCGCGTTGCAGTAGTCGCTGATGAAGATACTGAAGTTGAAGTTCTTGTAGACATCGTACTCGCCGGTCCAGAACCTGTGATGGATGCTCTCGTACTGGGTGATGTCGTAATTCTTCTGGCGTTCTTCCCTGAGTTCGGGCTGCCAGCGAATTTCTCTTTCTGCACCTACTTTAATCATAGTGCCTCTCCGTGGAATCCTTTCCTGATGATGCCGTGGTTGAACGAAAGCGAACCAATAACGTCGGCATCGACCACATGGTTCGTGTAAACCTTGACAATGTACTTCATGCCGGTCTCATGCGAGGTATAGAGATACAGCTCGATGTCGTAGAAC
>Ga0310691_10001701_pt1 | contig 32553 bp, 33 predicted proteins | sample 176DNAGHGlowgp2_FD_203887 | JGI IMG/M metagenome (GOLD analysis project Ga0310691, IMG submission 203887) | Sheep rumen microbial communities from Palmerston North, Manawatu-Wanganui, New Zealand - 1766 DNA GHGlow gp2 (v2) (version 2) | ecosystem: Host-associated > Mammals > Digestive system >... | reverse complement strand
GTGCCGCGCTTTTCATGGCCATGGCCAAGAGAGTGCTGAAGGATAAGCTCATATCCCTGAAAGATCCGGCACTGGCGCTGACGGAGGCAAATAAAGAGATATATGGCGAGAATCCCGAAGGACTCTTTGCAACTGCATTTGCCGTAATATATGATCCCTGGAAAGGGAAGGTGGTCTATGCAAATGCAGGACATACCAATCCTGTATTTTTCGGAAAAAAGACGGAGATGGTATCCGTGGAAACAGGCGGATTGCTGGGTATCTTTGATGATACCATATATACAGATCATGAACGTGTACTGGGGATAGGAGATGGAGTATTTCTTTATACTGACGGAACTACGGAAGCGGTTAATGTCAGCAAGGAAGCCTTTGGTGAAGAACGTCTGCTGCGTCTTTTCGATGATAATACCAAAGATATATGCAGTATGGTAAAGAGGATACGGGATACGGTCATTGAATTTGAAGGTGAAGCGGGATTATTCGATGATCTTACCATGCTTGCCATGTGCAGGGTTTCAGAGTGTTTTGAAATAGCCAGGGAACAGCTGAAGCCGGAACTTAGTGAGCTTCCGAAGCTTAAGAAAATGGTGTTTGATGCCATAGGTGACAGCGACAGATCCCGTGAGATCCTGGTCGCCGCAGAGGAATGGATGGTTAATCTTACTTCCTATTCGGGAACTTCATTTATCGGGCTCAAAATGGAATATGACAGCAATGCGTCTGATGATGACTATTCCATGCTGATCATCGAATTTGAAGATGACGGAGCGGCTTTTGACCCGACCTCCTATGTTCCGAAGGAAAAGGAATTTGAAGACCTGATGTTCGGAGGCATGGGGATAGGAATCATAAAGGAAAAAACAAAACAGTTGACATGGGAGAGAAAAAATGAGCATAATATAGTCAGGTTGTATTTTGATCTTAAGGATCAGATCCCTGTTTCACAATAAAGCATTTACAGAGGAGAGAGAAATGGAAATTATAAAAAATGTAAACGGAGATGTAACCACGCTGCGTCTGATAGGATGGCTTGATACACAGGCTGCACCCGAGCTTGCGGCTGTGATCGAAGCTATATCCGGGGAAGGCTCTCTTGTTATGGATCTTGGAGCACTTGAGTATATATCCTCTTCGGGACTGAGACAGATAGTGGCTGCTTATAAAAAGTTTGAGGGCAGGATAGTGCTTAAGAAGGTCAATCCGGGTACTCTGGATATCCTTAAGACTACAGGGCTTGATAAACGTATAAGAATAGAAGATGAAGATGAGAAAACTGAGATCCTGAATGAGGAAAAAACAGAAATACTGACAAATGAAACCGTATGACCGGATATAAAAAACGGGGATGGTTCTTAGCCTGCTAAGAACCGTCCCCGTTTTTATTTATACTTCCCTGATCAGCTTATGCCACTCCTGAAGGGAATGGATATTACCCTTGTGGCGGCGGATCATATGATCGATACCTTCGGCTGCAGCCTTTCCGGCTACAATGGTAGTGATGTAAGGTATCTTTGACTTGATAGCTGCTTTTCTGATATAGCTGTCATCATGAACACTGGCCTTACCGATAGGAGAGTTGATGATAAGGTCGATCTCTCCGTTTGAAATGTGGTCCAGAATGTTCGGACGGCCTTCATAAAGCTTTTTAACCTTTTCAGCAGGAATACCGGCTTCATTTATCGCGTCGCAGGTGGCGCCGGTGGCAAGGATGCGGAAGCCGTTATCATAAAGGAGCTTTGCTACTTCGGGAGCTTCGGCCCGTTCCTTCTTGTTTACTGAGATAAGCACCGTTCCCTTAAGGGGGAGAGTAGCCTTTGCAGCCTCCTCGGCTTTGAAGTAAGCACCGCCTGCCGAAAGTGACATACCGAGGACCTCACCTGTGGAACGCATTTCAGGTCCGAGGACCGGGTCAACCTCAGGGAACATATTGAAGGGGAATACAGCTTCCTTAACTCCGTAATACGGAATATTTCTTTCCTTCATCGAAGGGATCGGTGAAGGCTTGCCTGTAAGCTCGCCGGTAATAATCTCGGTTGCGATGGGTACCATCCTTATGCCGCAGACCTTGGATACAAGAGGAACGGTTCTGGATGCTCTGGGGTTGGCCTCAAGAACAAAAACCTTACCGTCTTCGATAGCATACTGCATGTTCATAAGACCGACAACATGCATCTGTTCAGCGATCTTTCTGGTGTACTCCTTAATGGTTGCAAGATTCTCCTCGGAAATGTGTTTTGAAGGAAGGATGCAGGCCGAGTCACCGGAATGGATACCGGCAAGTTCGATATGCTCCATAACTGCGGGAACATATGCGTGGGTTCCGTCTGCGATGGCATCAGCCTCACATTCAAGAGCATGGTGCAGGAAACGATCGATAAGGATGGGACGGTCAGGCGTAACGCCTACAGCTGCCTGCATATAACCGATCATACTCTCATCATCGTATACAACCTCCATGCCGCGTCCGCCAAGAACATAGGAAGGACGTACCATTACGGGATATCCGATACGGCGTGCCACATCGATGGCTTCCGCAACGGTTGTGGCCATACCTGCCTCAGGCATGGGGATACCGAGCTTATCCATGATGGCGCGGAACTGATCACGGTCCTCGGCAAGATCGATGACTGCGGGAGAGGTACCGAGTATCTTTACACCGTTACGCTCAAGATCCGCAGCAAGATTAAGAGGAGTCTGTCCGCCGAACTGTGCGATTACGCCTACCGGTTTTTCCTTTTTATAAATGGAAAGAACATCTTCAAGTGTAAGAGGTTCGAAGTACAGCTTATCGGAAGTATCATAGTCCGTAGATACTGTCTCGGGGTTGCAGTTCACGATTATCGTTTCAAAGCCAAGCTTTTTAAGAGACTGTGCGGCGTGAACACAACAGTAGTCAAATTCGATACCCTGACCTATACGGTTGGGACCGCCGCCGAGGATCATTACCTTCTGACGACCCTCACGGATCGGATTGTTGTCGGGAGCGCAATAGGTGGAGTAGAAGTACGAACTGTCCTGAGTTCCGCTTACATGCACGGAATCCCAGGCTTCAACAACCCCTATGGCTTCACGGCGGTTACGGATGGAATCCTCGGAGATTCCCAGGATCTCCGACAGATATTTGTCGGAGAAACCGTCCTTCTTGGCTTTGGTAAGAGCTTCGTCCGAAGGAACACGTCCCTTGAAGTCTGAAACAAGAGCTTCCTCTTCATCCACCAGTTCCTTCATCTGCTCAATGAAGTAACGCTTTACATGTGTCAGTTCAAATATCTCATCTATGGAAGCACCTTTGCGGAGAGCCTCATACATGATGAAATGACGTTCGCTGGAAGCTGTGATCAGCTGCTGGAGCAGTTCTTCCTTCGACAGATCGTAGAAGTTCTTCACATGTCCGAGGCCATAGCGACCTTTTTCAAGTGAGCGGACCGCCTTCTGGAAAGCTTCCTTGTAGTTCTTGCCGATGGACATTACCTCGCCGACCGCACGCATCTGCGTACCGAGCTTATCATCGACACCCTTGAATTTTTCAAATGCCCAGCGTGCGAACTTGACAACTACATAGTCTCCGTCGGGCTTGTACTTATCGAGTGTTCCGTATTTTCCGCAGGGGATGTCCGCAAGAGTAAGACCTGTTGCAAGCTTGGCGGATACAAGTGCTATCGGGAAGCCTGTAGCCTTGCTGGCAAGGGCTGAGGAACGTGATGTACGGGGATTGATCTCGATAACGATGATCCTGTCAGTTTTGGGGTCATGGGCAAACTGAACATTGGTACCGCCGATCACCTGGATAGACTCAACGATCTTGTAAGCCTGTTCCTGAAGACGTTTCTGTACATCTTCGGAAATGGTGAGCATGGGAGCGGTGCAGAAGGAATCGCCGGTATGGATACCCATGGGATCTACATTTTCGATAAAGCATACCGTGATCATATTGTTGTCCTTGTCGCGGACAACCTCAAGCTCAAGCTCCTCCCAGCCGGTAACGGATTCTTCAACCAGAACCTGACCTACGAGGGAAGCCTTGAGTCCTCTGGCGCAGACGGTCTGGAGCTCATCGCGGTTGTATACGAGACCGCCGCCGGCGCCGCCCATGGTATAAGCGGGACGGAGAACAACGGGATAGCCCAGTTCATCAGCGATCTTAAGGGCTTCATCTACGGAATACGCAACCTCACTGCGGGCAACCTCAATGCCGAGAGCATTCATCGTATTCTTGAATTCTATACGATCCTCTCCGCGTTCAATGGCATCAACCTGAACGCCGATGACCTTTACGTTGTATTTTTCAAGCACTCCGGCCTGGGCAAGCTCGGAGCAGAGATTGAGCCCTGACTGTCCTCCGAGATTCGGAAGAAGAGCATCGGGACGTTCCTTTGCGATGATCGCCTCGAGCCGCTTAACATTCAGGGGCTCGATATATGTCACGTCCGCCATTTCGGGATCGGTCATGATGGTTGCGGGATTTGAATTGACCAACACGATCTCATAGCCGAGACTCCGGAGAGCCTTGCAGGCCTGGGTACCTGAATAGTCGAATTCGCAGGCCTGGCCGATCACGATAGGACCCGAGCCTATGATAAGGACCTTGTGGATATCCGTTCTTTGCGCCATTTTCAGTATCCTCCAAACTGTAATTTCTTAATATGGGCATAAAAATGCCCGCACTTCGAAATATTATATCACGTGACGTTAAAAATATGTAGTGGAAAATAAAAAAATGTGGGAGATATATTTTTTTTATGGTATGATGATAGGGTCGGATAGTACGGAGGACGGTTTTCAACCATGGGGCAGAATGCCTTTTGACCCCAGCATCATATTTTACGAGGTAATGGATGCCATGAAGTATTTAAAACAGTTTCTGATAATCCTGACCATATCCTTTGCGGGTGAAACTCTGTATCATCTTATCCCGCTGCCGATTCCCGCCAGCATTTACGGTATATTGATCCTGTTTACTTTGCTTGAAACAAAGCTTCTGCCTCTGTCATCGGTAAAAGAAACCGGTAAATTCCTTATCGAGATCATGCCGGTAATGTTCATCCCGGCGGCAGTCGGTCTGCTTGAATCCTGGGAGATACTTTCGGGAAGCTGGGTAAGCTATGCGGTGATCACGGTATGTACCACATTTCTCGTTATGATCGTATCCGGGCATGTGACCCAGGCGATCATGAGGCACGGAAGGAGCAAAGGATCCTCCGCCAAAGAGACGGAGGCTGTAAGTGACGTGGGAAAGGAGAGCGAGGTATGAAAGAATTCTGTCAGTCATCCCTTTTCTTCGGGGCTTTCATAAGTCTTATCTCATATGCGATCGGCCTCTTTCTGAAGAAGAAGCTGAAGCTTGCCATCTTTAATCCGCTGCTTATAGCTATCGGCCTTACCATAGCTTTTCTGCTTATTTTTGATGTGGATTATCCGACTTACCAGAAGAGTGCCGGATATGTAAGCTACCTTCTGACACCTGCTACCGTAAGTCTTGCGATCCCGCTCTATGAACAGTTTGAAATGCTGAAAAAGAACTGGAAGGCCCTGCTCTGCGGAATGCTTTCCGGCGTGCTCGCCAGCATGCTGGGAGTTCTGGGATTTGCACTGCTTTTCCGCATGGATCACGCGTCATACGTCACACTGCTCCCCAAATCCATAACCACAGCGATAGGCATGGGTGTTTCGGAGGAGATGGGCGGATATGTATCCATCACTGTTGCCATAATCATAATCACAGGCATCATCGGGAATATATTTGCCGAGATCATATGCAAAGTATTTAAGATCACCGAACCGGCGGCGGTGGGGATAGCAATAGGATCATCGTCCCATGCCATGGGTACCGCAAAAGCTATGGAGATCGGTGAGGTAGAAGGCGCCATGAGCAGTCTTTCGATAGTGGTTTCCGGGCTTCTGACAGTTCTGGGGGCTATGCTGTTTCAGCATTTTATGTGATTTTTAATGAAAACAGGATGAAATTACCGGCAGTATGTGTTATAATGCCGTGGAGTATTTGTTTTGCGGGGTTTTTTTATGGATGGCATAAGACCAAATGAAGAATTACAGGATAATAAGAACGCTGTCTCTGATGATCCCGTATCTTCCGCGGGACATGAGAAGGCGGTGAAAAGCAGGAAAAAATGGATAATCATCGGGATAACAGCTGTTCTCGTCATAGCGGGCGTTGCTTTTGCCATATATTTGGGACTTCACTCCGGGAAAAACGGTACCTATTACTTTTCATTCTGTGAGATAGAAGGAGAAGTTGCATATACTGCTGAGGAACTGGCGAATGAAGGGATCGATGTGTCCGACAGCTATCTTGATATATCGGGAGATAGTTTCTATTCCGAAATTTTCGGAATAGTCTCGGAAGGGACGATCACCTTTAATAATGACGATACATTTTTGATCTCCGGCAGCTACAGCACGGACGGACCCAAAAAAGGCAGCTTTGATAAAAAGAATAAGACTATAAGGATTCTGATGAATGACGAATACAATGTATATTATGTATTCAAAAGGTGAGGATCGTTATGGGATATGTATATCCCTTAGTGATAGATTAAAACATTTTCAAGGAGGAGAGATTTATGACTTGTAACGTATGCGGCGGAATGATTCCTGATGGCGCAACGGTATGTCCGGTTTGCGGAACACCTGTTACAACTACTGCAGGAGTGTTCCAAAACTCGATGAATACCGCTCAGGGAGATCCGGCAGGAGCAACAAACGGCTACAGTATGGTCGGAGGAAATGCTCCAGCGGGTAATCCTTTCGGAGCTATGGAGGCGCCCCAGGGGTATGATCCCGCACAACAGCCTATGGGAATGGATGACCCCTTTGCAGTACCGCCGATAAGTACACAGCTTCAGACACCTCCGAAAAAGTCACATACAGGTCTTATCATAGGTATCATTGCAGGTGTTGCGGTTATCGCTGCTCTTGTGGTATGCCTTATAATGGGCGTATTCAGCGGCAAGAACGGAAAGTATTATCTTGATTCCATGAATTACAACGGTGTTTCGCTTACTACCGACAGTATCAAGGCCTTCGGTTTAGACGTGAGTGACATGTATATTGAGCTTAATGATGATAAATTTACGCTCTCCCTCGGCTCACTTGGCGGCGTAAGCGCTTCCGGAGATGTAACATATGACGGCAGCACCATCACGCTCACTTATGAAGGAAGGTCCATATCCGGAACCTTAAGCGGTAAGACAATAACGATAGAGATCGAAGGGTCGGGCATGACATTTAAGAAATAGTGGCTTTTCAGTATCCGGAGCTTAAGGGCACCGGCTGCTGTATAAAAAGAAATAATATTATATTATCAGGAGGAATCAACAATGGATATCAAGGAAAAGGTAACAGAGATCGTTGACAAGATCAAGAATGATAAGGACCTTAAGGAGAAATTTCAGGAGAACCCCACCCAGGCTGTAGAGGGAATCATCGGCGTGGATCTTCCCGATGATACTATCAACGGAATAGTAGCGGGCGTAAAGGCCAAGCTTACGGGTGATTCTGCTGCAGGCGTTGTTGATAAGATCAAAAACCTGTTCTGATGATAAACTGACAGAGAATGAACTTTAAGTATTTGCCGTCTTCATTTAACGGACAGTTAAAAGGAGACGGCATTACGCTTTAGAGGAGCTGAGTTTTATGAAATGTATCGTGTGTGGAAATGATCTGCCGGAGTCAGTTATGACCTGCCCCGTCTGCGGAGCGGCGGCACCTGCCAATATGCCGTCCTACGGGAATTACGGAGCATCGCCGGAGCCCCAGGCTCAGCCGCCGGTTCAGCCGTCATTCTTTCAGCCTGTACAGGAGACGGGGAATCAGCCGCCGGTTCAGCCGTCATTCTTTCAGCCTGTACAGGAGATGCAGCAGACCGGGACTGAACAGATGCCCGGTCAGCCGCTTTATGTTTCGCCGGATGATTATGATCCATACGCCGGCATTCAGGCTTCTGCAAAGAATCCGGCTGCGGAAAAGGGAGATATACGCGAAGGCAGCACCGGGAAAGGGCTTATCATAGGCATAGCCGCCGGTGCTGCAGTACTGACCGGTCTTCTCATATGCTTCCTTCTTGGACTGTTTCATTTCAGGAACGGAACCTATATCTGGGACGATTATGCTTTTGACGGAACCACACTGCAGCTTGAGGTGTCCGGAGATACGGGTGTGATGACGGCGCAGTACCGCGGTAAAACAGATGTGGAGAATATAACCCTGGATTTTGACGGCAGCTCTGTAATACTATCGGCAAACGGAAAATACATAGAGGGAACATATAATCGTAAGAGGCAGACCATTTCAATCCCGGATGATTCACTTCAGGGCTTTGAAATAGTGCTTAAAAAACAGTGATCATCGGAAAGAGGAGTAGATAAATGAGCTGGAAGGATAATGTCAGAAAGGTAACGCCGTATACACCGGGAGAACAGCCGAAGGAAGAGAGGGTTATCAAGCTAAATACAAATGAGAATCCTTATCCCCCCTCGCCAAAGGTTTTGGAGGGGATGAAAGGGGATATGCTGCTCAGAAAATATCCGGATCCCTCAGCTTCGGAGCTTGTAAATGCCCTTGCTGCGTATCACGGTGTCGACAGGAGACAGGTATTTGTCGGAGTCGGCAGCGATGATGTGCTTGGTATGGCATTTCTTACCTTCTTCAATTCGGACAAACCTGTTCTTTTCCCGGATATTACCTACTCATTTTATCCGGTATGGGCGGAACTTTTTCGGATCCCTGTAAAGGTGATACCGCTGGATGAGAGCTTTTCCATTCGTAAGGAAGACTATGACGGTGATTGCGGGGGGATCATTTTTCCGAATCCAAATGCGCCAACGGGAAAACTGCTTCCGCTTTCCGATGTTGAGTCGGTGATCGGCAGTCATCCCGAATGCGTTGTCATAATCGATGAAGCCTATATAGATTTTGCACCGGAGGGCAGCTCGGCTCTGGCACTTGTTGATAAATACCCGAATCTTCTGGTGGTAAGGACTTTCTCAAAATCCAGGTCCATGGCGGGACTCAGGATCGGATATGCCATAGGACAGACGGAGCTTATAGAAGCGCTTCAGAGCGTCAAGTATTCCTATAATTCATATACGATGAACATGCCGTCCATTAACTGGGGAGTACGTTCGATAGAGGATGAGGATTACTTCAGGGAGACCAGGGATAAGATCGTTGAGACCAGAAAGTATTTCACGAAGGAACTGGAAAAGCTGCATTTTACAGTTATTCCGTCCGAGGCTAATTTTGTATTTGCTTCCCATGCGACGGTACCTGCAAAGGAACTGTTCGAAAAGGCAAGGAAAGAGGGGATATTCTTCAGATATTTTGACCAGCCGGGAATAGATGATTATCTGAGGATTACTATAGGTACAAGAGAAGATATGGATGAAGTATTAAGCTTTTTCCGCAGGATCTCACTTTGATCTTACCGTAGAAAATCAGATCAACTTTTTCCGTAAAATTTCACTTTGACTTGACATAAGTAGAAAAAAATTATATCATTTATCTGTTGTACTTTTTTTAGTACAAAAAACTAAATAAGGAGGTGCTCCTGTGGATACGCTTACAACCATCATCGTATGTGCTGTGATCGTGGTCGTAGTTGCTGTTCTCACCTGGTTTGCTGCTATTGCATACCGCAAGAAGATCGCGGAAGCAAAGATCGGCAGTGCCGAAGAGAAGGCAAGGGAGATCATTGATGATGCACTGAGAGATGCTGAAGCGAAGAAGCGCGATATCCTGTTAACAGCCAAGGAAGATGCCATGAAAACCAAGAATGACATCGACAAGGAAGTTAAGGAACGGCGCAGCGAGATTCAGCGTATGGAGAAGCGGGTTCTTTCGAAGGAAGAAAATCTGGACAAGAAGACGGATGCCCTGGAGAGAAGAGAACAGTCTCTTACTGCCAGAGAAGCCAATCTTACCCGGAAACAGGCCGAGATCGATGAACTCTATGCAAAGCGTGAACAGGAACTGGAGAGAATCTCCGGACTCACCTCTGAACAGGCAAAGGAAATTTTGCTTCGGGCTGTGGAGGATGACGTAAAACATGAAACCGCAGTCATGATCAAGGAGATGGAATCGCGGGCTAAAGAAGAAGCCGACAAGAAAGCGAAGGAGTACGTGGTATCTGCTATACAGAAATGTGCTGCAGATGTAGTCTCTGAATCTACCATTTCACTTGTACAGCTGCCCAATGATGACATGAAGGGGCGGATCATCGGACGTGAGGGTCGTAATATCCGGACACTTGAAACACTTACCGGAGTCGATCTTATCATCGATGATACACCTGAGGCAGTTGTTCTATCAAGCTTTGATCCCGTGCGTCGTGAGGTCGCAAGGATCGCGCTGGAGAAGCTCATCGTGGACGGACGTATACATCCGGCCAGGATCGAGGAGATGGTAGAGAAGGCAAAGAAGGAAGTCGAGAATATGATGCGGGAGGAAGGCGAAGCTGCCACTCTCGAGGTCGGTGTTCATGGCATTCATCCGGAACTTGTCAAGCTGCTTGGCCGGATGAAATTCCGAACAAGCTACGGACAGAATGCACTCAAGCATTCCATAGAAGTAGCACAGCTTTCAGGACTTATAGCCGGAGAGATCGGCGAAGATGTCAAACTGGCAAAACGTGCCGGATTGCTTCATGATATCGGAAAGTCCATTGATCATGAAATGGAAGGCTCTCATGTATCCATTGGTGTGGATCTCTGCAGAAAGTATAAGGAGAATGCAACTGTTATCAATTCCGTTGCATCACACCATGGTGATTGTGAAGCAGAATCCCTTATAGCTTGCATAGTACAGGCGGCTGATACTATATCGGCAGCACGCCCTGGTGCAAGAAGGGAGACACTTGAAACCTATACCACCAGGCTTACCAAGCTTGAGGGTATCGCAAATGAATTCAAGGGTGTTGACAAATCTTTTGCTATTCAGGCGGGTCGCGAGATTCGGGTAATGGTAGTTCCTGAGCATGTATCTGACAGCGATATGGTGATCCTCGGAAGAGAGATCGCAAAACGCATTGAAGATGAGCTGGAATACCCGGGACAGATCAAAGTCAGTCTCATTCGGGAATCCAGAGTAACGGATTATGCAAAGTAATCTTCGTTGACAAGGATCAGCCTCCCGGTTATCTGTATAGGATAATCGGGAGGCTTTTTCTACGAAAGGGGTCATTATGAAAGAAACTAGAAGGCTCGAAAGAGTACTGAAATATGAGGCACACAGGGTGAAGGTATATGAGGATATACTTGAACAGTCGGACGGAACTATACTTCATCATGATTATGTAAAGAATATGGACGGGGCCGCCATATTGCTGGTGGATGATGAAGAACAGGTGATACTCGTAAAACAGTACAGAAATGTTGAAGATAAGGTATTGCTTGAAATCCCGGCAGGCATCTCGGAACCGGATGACGAGTCGGCCGAGGATACCGCGGTCAGGGAAGCGGAGGAAGAGACAGGTCTTATACCGGTGAAAAGGTTTAAGATAGGAAATATGATCAATGCCGTCGGACTTTTTGATGAACATACAGCCGTATATGTCGGGAAGGAACTGAAAAAGGGGGTGCGTAATCCGGATCCGGAAGAGTCCATAGATCTGGTGCGCATTCCTTTCACGGAAGCACTGGATATGATATACAGGGGCGAAATCTACGACGGAAAGACGGTCATAGCCCTGCTGGGTTATCAGGATCTCAGAACAAGGCACCTTTTTTGACAAAGACATATTTTTTTCAAATTATTTATTAAATAATTCATTTTTATAAATCACAAGATAATGTGGTTTACCGTAAAACACATCCCATATTTCGTTGAAAAGTCCCGGAAGCCCAATAAATACGGGCTTTCCGGGGAAAAAATGGCTATTGATTTTATGTAAATTTGTAATTATACTGTAGCATGTAAAGAAAAAGATATCGTTGGCGCGATTAAGAAGAGTCTTTTTCATTTAATTTACAGGGGTAGATATGGAACAGTTGATTGAATCCTATGTCACATATCTGAGTGATGTAAAGCATTCAAGTCAGAACACAATTCAATCCTATAATCGAGATCTTCATAAAATGCAGGAATACTTCCGTGAAAACGGTATCAGCGGGGCGGAGGATATAAATGCTACCTCACTTGGTTCTTATGTGCTTTATCTCGAGAATTCAGGTATGAGTACCGCTACGGTTTCCCGGAGTATAGCAAGTATACGTTCTTTTTTTGTGTACCTGCTCGGACGTGGGATCATAGATCATAACCCGACAGAGCTGATAAAGCCGCCGAAGGTTGAGAAGAGGTCCCCGGATATACTTACTGTAGAGGAGGTAAACCTTCTTCTTCAGCAGCCGCAGGGAAGATCGCCCAAGGAGGTAAGGGACAAGGCCATGCTGGAACTGCTTTACGCAACCGGCCTCAGAGTGTCCGAACTGCTCAGCCTGAAGCTTGGGGATATAGATCTGGAGATGAATTATATTACATGTTCTGACACGGGAAAGTATCGGATCATTCCGATAGAATCCGAAGCCAGTGAGGCACTGAGTGTTTATATCCGCGATGTTCGTCCTGAAATGGTAAAGGATGGCGATTATCTCTTTGCAAATATAAAGGGAGAGCCCATGTCGAGGCAGGGCTTCTGGAAGATAATCAAGTACTATGCCAGAAAGGCCGAGATCGATAAGGATATCACACCGCATATGATAAGACATTCATTTGCATCACACATGGTGAATAACGGCGCGGATCTGCATGCCGTACAGGAAATGCTTGGTCATTCCGATATTTCGACTACACAGATATATTTGAAGAATAAACCGGTCAGGCTGAAGGAAGTATATGACCACGCCCATCCAAGGGCGGTGAAGAAGGCAGCAGCCGGAAATGCATAAATAAGGAAATGATCGCGTGAAAGGTTCTGATTCACGGCGGAATGCTGTGGTGATCGGAACCTTTTACGTTATGGGAAGGAAGGACAGGATGGCAGGATCAGGTATAGGGACGGTGTTCAGGGTTACAACCTGGGGTGAATCACACGGCGCGGGACTCGGGGCGGTAGTTGACGGCTGCCCGGCGGGGATACCCATGGATGAGGATTATATCCAGACCTTTCTGGACAGGAGAAAGCCCGGAGGAAGGGCATTTTCAACACCCAGAAAAGAGGATGACAGGGTACGTATACTGTCAGGTGTCTTTGAAGGAAAGACCACGGGAACTCCCATATCTCTTATTATCGAAAATACGTCCCAAAGGTCGCAGGATTACGGAAATCTTGCCACTACCTACAGACCGGGACATGCGGACTTCGGCTTTGACGTAAAGTACGGCTTCAGGGACTACAGGGGAGGCGGAAGATCTTCAGGAAGAGAAACCGCAGGAAGGGTTGCGGCCGGAGCCATAGCGGCAAAGATTCTTGAAATGCAGGGTATACATATAAGAGCGTGGGTAAGCGCCATAGGGCCGGTGAGATGTGATCCCGAAAGGTTTGATGCCCGGGAGATCATGAATAATGCTTTCTGTATGCCGGATGCGGCAGCGGCTGCAGAGGCGGAGAAATACCTGAAGCAGCTGGTTGAGGAAAAAGATTCCACCGGCAGTGAGGTTACCTGTGTGGTGACAGGTATGCCGGCGGGAGTGGGAGAGCCTGTATTTGATAAGCTGGATGCAAGGCTCGGACAGGCGATCTTCTCCATAGGAGCGGTAAAGGCTGTAGAGATAGGCGACGGTACGGCAGTGGTGGAAAGAAGAGGCTCTGAGGACAACGATCCCTTCCGCATCAGAGAAGGAAAGGTCGTGAAATCCGGCAATCATTCCGGCGGTATACTCGGCGGTATAAGCGACGGCGGGGATATCCTGCTCAGGGCATCATTTAAGCCCACACCATCGATATTCCGTGAACAGCAGACGGTCAACAAGGACGGTGAGGAGGTGGAGCTTACTATCAGAGGAAGGCATGACCCTGTGATAGGGCCCCGGGCCGCAGTCGTTGTGGAAACCATGACGGCCATGACCATCGCCGATCTGCTGCTCATGCAGAGAACCAATCGTATATAGTGAACAGTGTATTGCCTATCGAATATGGAGAACAGCGTATTTGACAGGGATGTTATCTTATGATATAACATCCCTGTATTTTTGTTATACGTTGCGAAAATATGTCAGATGGTGCCCCTGACGGATAAAACCGGGCCAGGGGGTAAAAGGGAAGCAGGTGCGAATCCTGCACGAACCCGTCACTGTATTTAACGGATCGCTACCGTTCAAGGCTGCGATCCAATCTCCGGCAGACATGATATGTCAGCCACTGATCCGCAGTATCCAGATCGGGAAGGCGCCGGAGAGGTTTATAAGCCAGGAAACCTGCCATTTGTCGGTACCATGACCACGGGGGCTTGGTCGTACCATGCTGCAGAGAACTGCGGGACAGCAGTATCAGGCGTTTTTTTTGTGCGTGAAATTACCTGCGGTAAGCGTAAATTTCAAGTACTATACAAAAGGAGTGTAACTATGAGGAAAGAAAGACTGTATGCTGTAGTGACAGCATCGATGCTGGCTATGGGACTTGTTTTTTCAGGCTGCGGAAACAAAAGTGACAGTACAAACGCATCAACGGAGGCACAGGAAACCACACAGACTGCGGCAGCAGACGAAAAGACCGATACCGGGGAAGAAGAGGAAGAAAACTACAATACAGGTGATGCGAAACTGGATAAGGTACGTAATGAAGACGGCATAGGTGAAAAGGAGCTTCTGGTCATCAGCTTCGGTACTTCTTTTAACGATTCCAGAAGACTTACGATCGGAGCTATCGAAGATGCAATGGAGAAGGCTTTCCCGGATTACTCGGTAAGACGCGGATTTACCGCCAATATAATCATAGATCATGTCCAGAAAAGAGACGGTATCAGGATAGACGATGTGGATGATGCTTTGAAAAGAGCGGTAAGCAATAACGTTAAAACTCTGGTGATCCAGCCCACTCATCTTATGCACGGAATAGAGTATGATGAACTTGTGGAGAAGGTTTCGGGATATGCGGATGCATTTGACAAGGTGGTGATCAGCGAGCCTCTGCTTACTTCGGATGATGACTTCAAGAGGGTTGAGAAGGCAGTTGTTGATTGGACAAAGGAATATGATGACGGTAAGACGGCCATCGTATTCATGGGCCATGGCACCGAACATGAATCCAATGTCGTTTACTCCAAAATGCAGGATATGCTCAAGAATGACGGATACAGTAATTATTTCATCGGAACGGTTGAAGCTACCCCTTCTCTTGATGATGTACGCGCGCTTGTAAAGGCAGGAGGTTATAAGCGGGTTGTTCTGGAGCCTTTGATGGTTGTCGCGGGAGATCACGCAAATAATGATATGGCCGGAGAGGATCCGGATTCATGGGCGTCAATATTTAAGAATGACGGATATGAGGTTGAGGTGCTTTTACGCGGCCTCGGGGAGAATGAAGCTATCCGTCAGATCTATACAGATCACGCAAAGACGGCAATCGATGGCATAAAATAAGTGTCACCGGCGGGTGATCCGTAATCACCCTAAGCCGGAGTATAATCGGGAGGAAAGCATTAAATGAAAAAAATAAGATCGGCAGTACTCCTCCTTGCTGTAATGGCGGTGGTCACTGCCTGCGGTAAGGAAGAAGGAGGCAGTACTTCCGGAGCTTCGGTAAGTACATCGGCGGAGACTGTCACATCATCCGAAAAAGCAGGTACAGACAGTGAGTCATCCGAAGCTTCCGAAACAGAGAATACCGGGGAGGGAAATACAGAACCGGCCACCGTCGAGAAGGAAGAAGTAGTAACACCGGGTATGACAGCCGTAAAGGGCAGTGAGCTTAATGACGGAGAATATGATATCACTGTCAGATCCAGTTCCTCCATGTTCAGTATCGAATCCTGCAGGCTTACAGTAAAGGAAGGCAGGATGACGGCAAAAATGATCATGTCGGGAAAGGGATATCTCTACATATATCCCGGAAGCAAAGAGGAGGCTGAAAAAAAGCCTCAGACCGAATTTATTTCCTTTGAAGAGGAAGCGGACGGAACCCACAGCTTTACATTTCCCGTTACTATTCTAAATGATGCGGTACCATGTGCGGCCTTCAGTAAAAAGAAGGAGGTCTGGTATGACAGGGATCTCTGCTTTGAAGCAACAGCGCTTCCGCTGTCCGCGTATAAGAAGCCTCCCTTTGATACTGTGGAAAGTCTCGGCCTTTTTGACGGTGAATTCCTTGTGGAAGTGGAACTTGCCGGAGGTTCCGGTAAAGCGAGTGTAACTTCACCGGCCACCGTTAAGATTGAAGACGGAAAAGCATATGCGACCATAGTCTGGAGCAGTGATAAATACGATTACATGATCGTTAACGGTGACAGATATGATCCGGTTAACGAAGAAGGTGAGAACTCTGAATTTATAATACCGGTTGTGGGGTTCAATTATCCTGTGCCGGTGCAGGCGGATACGACAGCCATGAGTAAGGCACACCTTATTGATTATACATTATACTTTAACAGCGACAGCATCAGAAAGTAAAGATTGAAGATCGCCGGAAAGGAGTAAGGCTATGCATAGTAAGGTAACGGCTTTAAGAACTGCATATGCACTGCTGCTTTCCGGCATTTTTATTCTTGCGGCTGTTCTTTTTTCAGCCTGTGGCAGGGAAGAAAGGAATACCGGAACATTAGAGGAGTGGATGGGTATTTCCGTTGAGGAAACGGTTCGGAATGAATATGCTTCACAGTTCCGTATCGAGAAGCTTTCCGGGGGTTACCGCAGAATAAGCACAGATAATGAAGAGATCCTGATAGTACCGGAAGGAAAAAAGGTCCCCGAAGGATTACCGGGCAGGGTCACTGTCCTTAAACAGCCGGTGGAGAAGATCTATATGGCATCCTCATCAGCCATGTCCTTCTTTCAGGAACTGGGCAGACTGGACAGGATCGCATATACAAGTACAAAGGCTTCGGACTGGGGCGATAAGACCGTGCGCAGCCTGGTTGAGGACGATACCATTACTTATGTGGGTAAATATAATGCTCCGGATTACGAATGGCTGATCACGGAAGGCACAGATCTTGCGGTGGAAAATACCATGATACTTCATGACCCCGCCACAAGGGAAAAGCTGGAGCAGCTCGGTATCCCGGTCATCATGGAACGTTCAAGCTATGAAGAGCACCCCATGGGAAGGATGGAATGGGTAAAGGTATACGGCTGCATCCTGGGCATGGAAGATGAAGCTGAAAAATGGTTTGATGATAAGGATATAAAATTCAGGGAGCTTAATTCCGCGGAAAAAGGCGAAGATGTAAAGGTGGCTTATTTTTCCTTCAGCCCTAACGGATACATAAATATACAGGCGCCGTCGGGTTATTTTGCGGAGCTTATCCGCGCGGCGGGAGGAATGTATGCATTTACCGCGGAAGATCTTAATGCGGATGAGGATGACAGCACCACGATGCATATTTCCATGGAACAGTTCTATAAGCTGGCGAAGGATGCGGATGTGCTTATCTATAACGCCGCGATCTACGGGGAGATCGAAAGTATAAAAAAAATGACAGAGGAATATCCGCTTATGGGCGATTTTAAGGCAGTGAAGGATAATAGAGTATACTGTACAAGCGGGGATATATTTCAAAAACCGACAGCGGTGGCTGAGATCGTGGGAGAGCTTAAATCGCTGTACCGGGATAATGATGAAGGTATGTTATTCTTTAAAAGGGTTGAGGATAAATGAAGGGAAAAAAAAGAAAAAGAATAGCAGCGGTCACGGCAGGACTTACGGCGGCACTGCTGCTTTTTCTTATACTAAACATATGTCTCGGATCGGTATCCGTATCTCTTTCGGAGCTTCCGCAGCTTCTCTTCGGGAGCGGAGGGGGTGAGACGGAAAAAAGGATACTCTGGGAACTCAGGATCCCCAGGAGCCTGATGGCTGTGATACTGGGAGGCGGTCTTGCGCTTTCCGGTCTTCTGCTTCAGTCTTTTTTCGAAAATCCCATCGCCGGGCCTTTTGTTCTCGGTATCTCATCCGGGGCGAAGCTTCTTGTGGCCGCAATGCTGGTGATCAGTCTGAAGGCTGGCTTTACGCTTTCTTCCTTCGGAATGGTGGCGGCTGCATTTGCCGGATCGATGATGATAGTGGCTATACTGCTTTTGATATCCAGAAAGCTGGCGGGGGGCGCGATACTCCTGGTGGCGGGCATAATGGTGGGCTATATATGCACGGCGGTAACAGATCTTCTTATAGAGCTGTCGGAAGATCAGAACGTGGTCAGCCTTCATAACTGGAGCATGGGTACTTTCTCAGGGACAAGATGGGAGCATGTGGCCATAGCTGCGGCGATAACCCTGATCCTGTTCACGGTATCGGTATTTCTGGCCAAACCCATGCAGGCCTGCTTCCTTGGAGAGGCAGCGGCGGCGAGCCTGGGGGTAAACCTTAAACGCTTCAGGGTTGTCCTGATCCTTACGGCAAGTCTTCTTGCAGCCACGGTAACAGCCTTTGCGGGACCGGTCTCCTTTGTCGGAATAGCGGTGCCCTTCCTTATCAGGACCATGGCGGGTACCGAAAGAACGAGGGTTACGGTGCCTCTTTCCTTTCTGGGCGGGAGCGTTTTTTGTCTCGGCGCTGATCTGCTCAGCCGGCTCATACTTGCACCCTCAGAGATATCACTGAGTGTTGTAACCTCCATACTCGGAGCTCCCGTAGTAATAATCATGCTTTTGCTCAGGCAGAAGAAGGGGGTGGGCAGATGGTAGAAAAGAAGATCATGGGTGAAGGGAGAGTGCTGCTTACAGCGTCATCTGTCTCCACAGGCTACAGGGATCATAAAGTAACTGATGATATCAGCTTTCAGCTGGAAAAAGGAAAGATACTCACACTGCTCGGTTCAAACGGCTGCGGCAAGAGTACGCTGCTCAAAACCCTCTGCGGAAGCATTCCACCGCTGTCCGGAGAGATAGATATCGAAGGAAGACCGCTCAGAAGCTTAACCGCAAAGGAAAAAGCCTGGAGGATAGCGCTGGTCACAACAAGAAGAGAGATCAAAGCAAGGCTTACGGTACGTGATGTGGTACTGCTCGGAAGATATCCGTATATGGACAGTCTGATGAGAGAGAAGGGTACGGATACGGAAGCCTGCGATCACGCTATGGAAATGACGGGTATTACGGAGCTTGCCGATAAACCGGCGGACTGTCTTTCGGACGGACAGCTTCAAAGAGTTATGCTGGCAAGGGCGCTTTGTCAGGATTCGAAGATCATTTTGCTGGATGAACCATTTTCCTTCCTTGATCTTAATTTCAGGATCAGGATACTTAAGCTTCTGGAAAGAGCGGCAAAGGAGGAGGGCCGCGGCCTTGTGATAGCTCTTCATGATCTTCGCGAAGCCGCCCTGATATCCGACAGGATACTGTGCTTTACAGGATCCGGAGTACAGCTGCTTATGCATCCGAAGGAGGAACTGACGGAGGACAGGATACGGAGCATTTATGGCATAGAGGGGTCTGAATATGACTCTCTTTGGAAGCTGTAGTTTCCTTCATTGTTACCGTAGGATTATAAATTTCCCCTTGCACTTCAATTTCTTTTCGTGTATAGTGTGTGTCGTTTCATAAAACAGGGGGTGGAAGCTTTGTTTAATCTAAAGGAAGCTTTCGGATCAAAGGAGTAGATGCAAATGGCAAAGTATCTTGTGATCGTGGAGTCGCCGGCGAAGGCGAAGACCATTAAGAAATATCTTGGAAAGAATTACGAGGTTATCGCATCAGAGGGACATGTCAGGGATCTGCCGAAGAGTGATATGGGCATAGATGTGGAAAATGATTTCGAGCCCCATTATATCACGATAAGGGGTAAGGGAGATCTTCTCAAGGCGCTGCGTAAGGCGGCCTCAAAAGCGGATTTTGTATATCTCGCAACGGACCCTGACCGCGAGGGAGAAGCCATTTCCTTCCATCTTGCTATCGCACTTAACCTTAAGGAAGGAAAGTTCAAGCGTATAACATTTAATGAGATAACTAAGAATGCAGTCAGGGATTCCATAAAAAATGCCCGTGACATCAATATGAATCTTGTTGACGCACAACAGGCAAGGAGAGTTCTTGACCGCCTTGTGGGCTATGGAATAAGCCCGCTTCTCTGGGAGAAGGTTCATAAGCGCGGGCTGTCTGCGGGACGTGTGCAGTCCGTGGCACTGAAAATGATCAGCGACAGGGATGCCGAGATAGAGGGATTTATCCCCGAGGAATACTGGACCATAGATGCCTTGCTCCGGGTTCCGGGACAGAAGAAACCGGTTGCCTTCAGATATACTGAGGAAGTAAAGACGGGTGATGCGGCTGAGCAGATTCGTAAAGCGGCCGGGGAAAGGGATTTTCAGGTCGCTTCCCTGAAGGAATCCCAGAGAAAGACCAAGGCGCCTCTTCCCTTTACAACCAGTACCCTTCAGCAGACAGCGGCAGGCAGACTCAACTACTCCACGTCTAAGACCATGAGAGTTGCCCAGCAGCTGTATGAAGGAGTGGAGATCAAGGGACAGGGTACGGTGGGACTTATAACCTACCTGCGTACCGATTCTACAAGAATATCCGAGGAAGCTGATGCAGCAGTAAGGGATATGATCCGACGCGATTTTGGCGAGGAATATGTTGCTGATGAGGAATTAAAGGATAAAAAGGAAAAAAGGATACAGGATGCCCATGAGGCGATACGGCCCACGGATCTCAGCCAGAAGCCGGCAGCTTTAAAGGGTGTGCTTTCCGATGAACAGTATAAGCTGTATAAGCTTATCTACGAACGTTTTGTGGCCAGCAGGATGAAACCCGCCGTTTCGGATATATTTGCAGTAACAGTTAAAAATGGTGATTACACCTTCCGGGCATCAACCTCGAGTTTATCATTTTTCGGTTTCCAGCTTGTATATCCCAGCCAGGAGAAGCAGGAGACCGCGGTGAATTTCCATGGTATATCGGAAAACGATGTGCTTAACTGCACCGGAATAAATGCGGAGCAGCATTTTACGGCTCCTCCCGCACATTATACCGAAGCCTCCCTTGTACGTTCCATGGAGGAGAACGGCATCGGACGTCCGTCCACCTATGCGCCGACTATTTCGGTGCTTCTTGCCCGCCGCTATGTGACGAAGGAAAAGAAGGAGCTTTATATTACCGAGCTGGGCAGTGCGGTAAACAGCATTATGGAGAAAGGCTTCCCGGTGATCGTTGATCAGGATTTTACAGCCAATATGGAATCCCTGCTTGATAAGATCGGGGAGGGCACCATACAGTGGAAGGTGGTTGTAAGGAATTTTTATCCCGATCTTGAAGAGGCTATAAAGGATGCGGGAGATACTCTTGCCAGCATAAGGATCGCAGACGAGCAGTCCGATGAGATCTGTGATAAATGCGGAACAAGAATGGTCATAAAGTACGGGGCATACGGCAAATTCCTTGCATGTCCCAATTTCCCGGAATGCAGGAATACGAAACCTTTCTTTGAGAAGATCGGAGTATCCTGCCCGAAGTGCGGCAGGGATCTTGTGATCCGGCGAACGCAGAAGGGAAGGATATACTACGGATGCATAGATATCCCGCAGTGTGATTATATGTCATGGAGCAGACCGGTTGCAAAGGCCTGCCCGAAATGCGGATCCCTGATGACTGTCAAGGGTAAAAGGATAGCGTGCTCCGATGCTTCCTGCGGTTATGTGGAAACATATGATCCGGACTCGGATGAAAAACAGGTCTGAATGAACCGATTTTGTATTTACAATATTGTTAATGGAAAAACTTTGTGTTATAGTAGGTGGAGTGCCTGGCACAAAGTTTTTTCATTGGAAAAGATGAGGGGAATATGAGTGTAAATCTGCTGGATCAGACGCGGAGGATCGGTAAGCTGCTTCATGATAACGCATCAAGAGTGGTGATCTTCAGTGATATCTGTGCATGTCTGGGAGAACTGCTATCTGCCAGCTGTATGGTGGTAAGTGCAAAAGGAAAGGTACTCGGTGCTTTTGAACATAAAGAGGCTCCCGATCTCAGCATGCTTCTCAGGACTTCGGTCGGAGCGCTGATCGATCCGCAGATGAATGAACGTTTTCTGTCTGTGCTTTCCACAAAGGAAAATGTTAATCTGCAGACCCTGGGATTTGACAGAACGGTATCCCGCGGAAGTACGGCGATACTGCTTCCTGTTTATTTTGCCGGAGAGAGGATGGGAACCACATTTATTTACCGTTCCGGCAGTACCTTTGATGTAGAGGATATCATTTTAAGTGAATATGCAAATACCGTGATAGAACTTGAGATCATGCGGGCCCTGTATGAGGAGGACGATGAAGAAAAGAGAATGAAGTCCAATCTCAATGCGGCCATGGAATCCATGTCACAGTCTGAGAAGAAAGCCATAAGCTGTCTGCTCCGGGAAATGGACGGAACAGAGGGCGTGCTTATCACCAGCCGGGTTGCAGAGAAGTATAAGATCACCCGTTCCATAATCGTAAATGCCATGCGGAAGCTTGAGGGCGCGGGTGTACTTGAGACAAAATCCATGGGAATGCGGGGTACACATATAAGGGTATTAAATGATACGCTCCTTGAGGAATACGGAACCGCTGATATTTCCAAATAACCGAGATTATAATCATACTGAAATTATTAAGGGGGTAAAGACATGACTGTTGCAACGATTATCGTACTTGTGATCGGCGTGATACTCATAGTAGTAAGCTTTCTTCTTACCGGCAAGGGCGGTGACGGAAATGCGGAAGAGAAGACCACACCGGGACTTCGGGAGGATCTTACGGAAGCTGATAAAAAGCAGCTGAAGAAGATGACTGATACATTTATCAGGGAATACAGCAAGAAGCAGGTTAAGGAGCTTACCAAGAATACGATCGACAGCAGGATCATGGATGCAGTATCGGCAAAGCAGCCTGCCATCGAGGATCGCGTGAGCAAGATCGACGCAAAGCTGGATGAGGCTGATGCAAAGATCGATGAGATCGATGCCAAAAACCAGGATGCTGCGGACACTCTTACCGCACAGGCTCAGGAGATCACAGCCGGCTGGGATAAGAACAAGGCAGAGGTTGATGCGGTATTTGAAAGGATCTCCGAGAAGGAGAAGGAACTTAAGCTTCAGATGGGGATGATCGACGGGGTTACCAAGAACCTGGACAAGCTTAAGGAGGATATGGATGCAACGGCTTCCCGTATGGAGGAGCTGAAGGGTGAGATGGATTCGACCGCTTCCCGTATGGAGGAGTTGAAGGCAGATTCCGAAGATGTTGTAAACCGTGCGGTGGCTGCAGCAGACCGCGCTGAAAATGCATCACTTCTTGTTGCGGAGTCGGTAACACGTTCGGTTCAGGCAGCGGCTGTAAAGACAGCGACAGTAACTGAGGAGGCTGTAGAAGAAGCTGTAGAAGCTGAAGAAGAAACAGCTGACGAAGCATATGAAGCAGCTGAAGAAGCAGTTGAAGAAGAAACAGCTGAAGTAAGTGAAGAAACAGCTGAAGAAGCAGCCGGGGAGATAACGGAAGAAGCAGAAGAAATGCCGGAAGAGGCTGAAGGATCATCGGAAGAAGATGAGGAGGATATATTCGGAAGTGAGCTCGCCGCAGTAGCGGAAGCATATGAGGGGTCGGAAGAGGCAGGTAAAGAGAATACTGAGACCGAAGCTTCTTCGACCGGGGAAGAAGCTGATAAGGATCCGGAAGATGAATCGGATGAAGAAACCGATGAGGATCCGGAGGATGAATCCGATGAAGATACCGATGAGGATCCGGAAGATGAATCGGATGAAGAAACCGATGAGGATCCGGAGGATGAATCGGATGAAGAAACCGATGAGGATCCGGAGGATGAATCGGATGGAGATATCGATGAGGATTCCGATGAAGCTTTAGAAGCAGATGGCGGTTCGGATGAAGAACCGTATGATGAGGAGGATCTGAGTGATCTGGATCCCGCGAATTCCGGAAGTGTCGAAGATCTGACAGATATGCACAAAAAAGAAGCGGTTGAGGACCTCAGCGACCTTTCGGAAGATGATGATTTTGATGATATCTTCGATGATGAGGAAGATGATCTCAGGGCTATAGAAACTCTCGATCAGATCATCGACCGTGAAGGTATCGACCTTTCTTCGGGTGATCAGACAAAGAATATCCTCGGAATGTACAGGGCCGGACTCAGTATCATTGAGATATCAAAGGTCTTGAAAATGGGCGTCAGTGAAGTTAAGTATGTAATTGATACACATAATCGCTAAAGGGCAGGAGGTACGTATATGAATCGAAAATATCTGCTCAGAGGGATTGGTATCGGACTTGTGATCGGATCACTGGTTACTTATACGGCATTTAAGACAGGTGATTATACTTCATCGGATAAAAAGGAACAGTCTGTTACCGAACTGAGTACCGATAAGAGTACTGACACATCCGCAACGGAGAAGGATACCGGGAAGGTGACTGAGGCTCGCACCGAGAAGCCGACGGAAAAGGAGACCGAGAAGCCGACGGAGATGGAGACCGAGAAGCCGACGGAAAAGCCCACCGAAAAGCCGACGGAGAAACCCACCGAAAAGCCGACGGAGAAACCCACAGAAGAGCCGACCGAAAAGCCAACGGAGAAGGAGACCGAGAAGCCGACGGAAAAGCCAACCGAAAAGCCAACGGAGAAACCCACAGAAGAGCCGACCGAAAAGCCAACAGAGAAACCGACGGAGGAACCGGCAGGCAGTACGGAGAAGACGATCACCGTAACAGCCGGAATGACTTCAGACGGAATCGCATTGCTTGTACAGAATGCGGGTATCATCAATGATTACCTCGATTTTGATGCATGGCTTTCAAGAAACGGTTATGACCGTATCCTGCGTGTCGGGACATTTAAACTGAAGACCGGAATGAGTTACGAGGAGATCGCTAAGGTTCTGACAACTCAGCAGTAAGGATCGCAAATGGAAAGAACATCTGGATCAACAATAATAAATAACAAAGGCGCCGCAGGATCTGCGGCGCTTATTGCAATGAGCGGCGGAGTTGACAGCAGTGTAGCGGCAAAGCTGATCTCAGACCGCGGTATTTCATGCATGGGCTGCACCATGCGTCTGTACGAGAATGATATGGTGGGTATGGATCTTCTTGATACCTGCTGCAGTCTGAAGGATACGAAGGACGCCGGGGCAGTTTGTGAGAAACTGGGAATACCATATAATATTTTTCATTACGAGAATGAATTTCGTGAGAAGGTTATAGAACCCTTTGTTTCGAGCTATGAAAAGGGAGAGACACCCAATCCATGCATTAACTGCAATAAATATCTCAAGTTCAGAAGTCTTTATGATCGTGCGGAAGAACTGGGATTTGATCATATAGTTACAGGGCATTATGCAAGGATTGAGGAAAGAGAAGGACATTACTATCTTAAAAAGGCTGTGGATCCGGCAAAGGATCAGAGCTATGTCCTGTATGATCTCACGGAGGAACAGCTGTCACATACACTTTTTCCCCTTGGTGAGTATACCAAAGAGGAAGTGAGGAGGATCGCTGCCGAAATGGGTTTTGTAAATGCCCGGAAGAAGGAGAGCCAGGATATATGTTTTGTCCCTGACGGCGATTACGGTGCCATGATATGCAGGTTCAGAGGAAAGAAGTATCCTCCCGGCCCCATCGTGGATATGAAGGGAGAGCGGCTGGGAACTCATAACGGTATCATAAATCATACCATAGGGCAGAGGCGCGGGCTCGGCGTTCCATCCGACAGAAGGCTTTATGTCGTAAAGCTGGACATTCCTAATAATACCGTTGTTCTGGGAGATGACGGAGACCTCTTCCATAACAGACTTTATATCAGGGATTTCCACTGGATAACAGGAAAGATCCCTAAGGGGGATGTGCGCTGCAGCGCAAAGGTTCGCTACAGACAGAAGGAACAGCCGGCCACACTGACTGTCAGCGGTATGGAAGGGGATACGGCCATGCTGACATTTGATGAACCGCAGCGTGCCATAACCCCGGGACAGTCGGCTGTATGCTACGATGGTGATACGGTACTGGGCGGAGGGGTCATCGATACTGTTTCGGACTTTTAAGGAAAATTTCAAAGACATGTTATACCGGTTGAAAAATGTATACGTTATGCCGCCAAATTGAAAAATGTAGTTGACATTTACCATCGAAAGGTGCTATAGTTGCTGAGTATGCCGCGCAGCGAGGTCTGTCAAGTGCTGAAAAGCCACCACAGCTGGCGAGTCTTAAGGATAGGAGGTAGTTCCCTATGTATGCAATCATAGCAACAGGCGGAAAGCAGTATAAGGTCGCTGAAGGCGATGTTATCCGCGTGGAGAAGCTTGCAGCTGAGGATGGAGCTGAGGTTACATTTGATGATGTTATCGCAGTATCCAATGATGACGGGATGCTTTTCGGCGATGCCGTAAAGAGCGCAGCTGTTAAGGCTACTGTCGTAAAGACAGATAAGGCTAAAAAGGTCATTGTATACCGCTACAAGAGAAAGAGCGGATATCACAAGAAGAACGGACACAGACAGCCTTATACAGAAGTAAAGATCGACGCGATCGAGGCGTAAGCTTATGATCAGAGTAATATTTTACCGGAAGGACAACAGATTTTTCGGTTTCAGGCTTGAAGGGCATGCGGAATATGCCGAGCCCGGGGAGGATATACTGTGCAGTGCGGTTTCGGCCCTTGCTATCAATACAGTGAATTCTCTGGAAGAGCTGACACAGGACCGTATCATAGCTGAGGTGCATGATGGCATGCTCCGCGTTAAGGTCTCCGGTAAGGTAAGCGAGACAAGCCATATACTGATCCGCTCGCTGCAGATCGGACTCTGCAATATTTATAAGGAGTATGGCGATTCTTATGTTCGAATATTTTTCAAGGAGGTAGATTAGCGTGCTGAAGATGAATTTACAGCTCTTTGCGCATAAAAAGGGTGTCGGCTCCACGAAGAACGGTCGTGATTCCGAATCCAAGCGTCTTGGAGCAAAGCGTGCAGACGGCCAGTTTGTAAAGGCCGGAAATATCTTATACAGACAGCGTGGAACAAAGATCCATCCGGGACTCAATGTAGGGCGTGGCGGTGACGACACCCTGTTCGCATTGACAGATGGAATCGTTCGCTTTGAGAGACTTGGAAGAGACAGAAAGCAGGTTTCTGTTCATCCGGTTGCATAAGCGAGGTCAGGAAAGGGAGCTTTGTGGCTATCACAGAGCTCCTTTTTTGCGCGATAAGGTTGCCGGGTGTTATCCCTTTGCATGATAAAAGAAGAGGTTGGTAAATGTTTGCAGACAGAGCAAAAATCTATGTACGTTCCGGAAAAGGCGGCGACGGTCATGTATCCTTCCGCAGGGAGCTTTACGTTCCTAACGGAGGCCCCGACGGCGGGGATGGAGGAGACGGCGGAAATGTGGTCTTTGTCGTTGATCAGGGGCTTAATACTCTGACGGATTTCCGAAATATCAGGAAATATAAGGCAGGAGACGGAGAAGAGGGCCGTAAGCGTAACTGTCATGGAGCAAACGGCAGGGATGTTATCCTCAAGGTTCCCCCCGGAACCGTGATCCGTGACTTTGAGACCGGGAAGGTCATACTTGATATGGCTGACAGATCCGAACCTGTGGTACTCTTCAGGGGAGGCCGCGGCGGGAAGGGAAATCAGCACTACGTGACCAGTGTGATGCAGGCACCGAAATATGCACAGCCCGGACAGCCGGCAGTGGAAAAGGAACTTACACTGGAACTGAAGATGATAGCCGATGTAGGACTGGTAGGTTTCCCCAGTGCAGGAAAATCCACCCTGCTTTCGGTCACGACCAATGCCAGACCGAAGATCGCCGAGTATCATTTCACAACACTATCTCCCAATCTGGGGGTTGTGGATCTTGAAGGCGGAAACGGTTTTGTAATGGCAGATATCCCGGGAATCATTGAAGGCGCTTCAGAGGGAGTAGGCCTCGGCTTTGATTTTCTCAGGCATATCGAACGTACCCGTGCGCTTGTTCATGTGGTCGATGCCGCAGGAGTTGAAGGAAGGGACCCGGTGGAGGATGTACGTCTGATAAATGAGGAACTTGAGAAGTATAATGCCGAGCTTGCGCACCGTCCCATGATACTGGCGGCAAACAAGCTGGATCTGCTGCTCCCGGAGGAAAGAGAGGAGATACTCGGAAAGCTTAAGGAAGCATACGGGGACAGGATGGTAAGCATACTGCCTGTATCGGCTGCCACTAAGGAAGGGATCTCAACACTGCTTTATACATTGAGCGATCTTCTGAAGACTCTGCCCAGAGAGACTATAGTTTTTGAGCAGGAGATCGATCCCGACAGCTTCCGTCAGGAAGAGCAGCTTTCATTTACCGTGGAAAGATCGTCTGATGAAGAAAATGTATATCTGGTTGAGGGCCCCAAGATCGAGCGTATGCTGGGCTATACCAACCTCGAGGATGAAAAGGGCTTCCTTTTCTTCCAGGATTTTATGAAGAAGAACGGTATACTGCAGCAGTTGGAGGATCTTGGCATTCAGGACGGAGATACTGTCAGGGTTTACGGACATGAATTTGATTATTATCACGAGTAAGGGGTTAAGATGAATACAAAAGAACGTGCCTATTTAAAAGGCCTTGCCATGAACATAGATCCGGTGCTTTCTCTCGGAAAGCAGAGCCTTACGCCGGAGTTTACGGCTGCGGTCGATGAGGCTATTACCAAAAGGGAGCTTATCAAGATAAATGTACTGAAAAACTGCATGGATGATCCCGGTACGCTCGCACAGACGCTGGCGGAACGTACCCGCAGTGAGGTAGTGCAGGTTATCGGAAGAAAGATAGTTCTCTTCCGGCAGGCCCCGGAGAATTCCGCTTATCAGCTTCCGAAAAGAAAGAACAGCGACTGACCGGAGGTGGTATGTCCATGCGGATAGAAAACCTACATGAAGATACGGACCGCAGTGCAGGAAAGGCTTTCTTCGGCGGGAGCTTTGATCCGGTGCATACAGGACACATTTCCATGGCCCTGGCTGCATGGAGGGAGCTTCCGGTGGATGAACTCACGCTGATACCCACGAAGCTTACATATTACAAGAAGAGACGCCTTACATGGGATGCCGACCGTATGAATATGCTGCAGCTGGCGGCAGAACCGTATCCTTTTATTTCGGTATCGGATATGGAGATTAAAGCGCCGCTGGAGCAGAATTATACAGCAAATACATTGGAACGCCTGAAGGAGATATATCCGGACAGGAAGCTGTATTTCCTTATAGGAGGAGATTCACTGGCTTACCTGAACACCTGGAGGTATGCGGTAAGACTATTCCGGCTGGCTGTATTTGTGACAGCCGTACGCGGAGAGGTGGATGAGGAGCAGGCGCTGCGGTATATGAGGCAGTATGAGGAAGAATTCCCGGGCGCAAGATTTAAGCTGCTGCATACAGATCCGGTGGATATATCATCCACGGATATCAGGAACAGAGTAAGGGCGGGAGAGAGTATAAAAGGACTTGTCCCAGAAGCGGTTGAAGCTTACATCCGTGAAAGGGGACTTTACCGGAGCTGAATACGGCCGGACCTGGTTTTGAAGATAAGGAGGATAACGGTGGAACGCGAGGAAATGCTTCTTTATATCAAGAAGAAACTGACACCAAAACGTTATGTGCATTCCATTGGAGTCGAGTATACGGCGGCTAATATGGCCTTTATACACGGCGAGGATGTACAGCGTGCAAGGATAGCGGGTCTTCTGCACGACTGTGCAAAGTGTATCCCTGTAGAAGAAAAGCTGAAAAAAGCCATAAAATTCGGGCTGCCGGTTTCTGAAAGCGAGCAGGCAAATCCGGATCTTCTGCATGGAAAGCTGGGTGCATACTATGCGGAGAAAAAATGCGGTGTAAAGGATGAGGGTATACTTTCGGCCATTACTTACCACACCACGGGAAAACCGGGGATGAATCTTCTTGAAAAGATCATTTTTGTAGCGGATTATATTGAACCAAACCGCAAAATGATACGTGATCTGCCGGAAATAAGAAGAGAGGCATATCTTGATCTTGACAGATGCATCAGGCATATCCTTCATAATACCCTTGAATATCTGAGTGAGAAGGATACGGTTATCGACAGTCTCACTCAGGAAACCTATGACTATTATTTAAAGGAGGCAGCTGATGATCTACACCGATGAAATGCTCAGCATAGCCGTTTCCGCCATGCAGGATAAGAAGGGGATAGATATAGTATCGCTGAATATAGGGGATATCTCTCCGGTGTGCGATGCATTTCTCATAGTCAGCGGAAGCAGCCGGTCCCAGGTGGATGCGCTTCTGGACGGAGTGGAGGAAGCCATGGGCAGGGCCGATATACCCCTTATATCCAGAGAAGGCAATTCGGAAAGCGGGTGGATACTGCTGGATTACGGTGATCTGGTGATACATATTTTCACATCCGAGATGCGTGAATTCTACAATCTGGAGCATACCTGGCAGGATGCGGCGCAAAAAAGGTATTGACATACCCGCCGCCGGATCCCGTGACTGTGAGCAGCTTTTTATGAAATTCCCTGATTTCTAATTCCTTGCAACTTATTGTAAACCATGCTATAATCACTACGTATGTTTTGACGGGCTATTGTTGCTTTTTATGTCAGGGAATGATTCTCAGGGGAAGGGTTCATGCCGGAAGAATATAAACAGCATTATATGGAACGACACTTTAAGCTGCATAGAGTATTCTATGTTGTTCTTTTTGGTGTCGTTTTATTTTGCAGGATCAAAGGGCTGACTCCCGTAATGGGGCTTGTCTATTATGTCCCTGTCCTTGTCGGCTGTTTCCTCCTTGACGAGCTGTATTTAAGAAAGTTTGATAAGATATCCCCGAAATATCACAGTCTGAGGGTTCTTTCCGAAATATTCCTGCTTTCTCTCGGGAATCTCATCGGGCCTCCGCATCCGATGCAGTTTATTTCCATTATGCTGTATGAGCTGCTCCTGGTTTTTGAAGATATGATACTATATGATATTTTTGATGATTATCATATCTTTCTCCGGCGGGTCCTGTATATGTCATTTATAGTGCTCGGGATGGTATCCTGCTTCAGAAATGAACTGACGGGAGCGTGGATCATTCTGGGTGTGCTTATAGCCATCTGTCTTGTAGGATTTATATTCATTCTTTTCCACAGCTATGTTGAAGGTATACGCACTTATGAAAAGAAGGCCACGGATCTCTATTTTGACTATGTCAATCTGACGGAAGAGCGTGACAAGCTGAAGGTATACCAGGATCGTGTTGAAGCGGTGAATAAGGAGATCAACCGGCAGAAGCTCGAACTGGTAAAGGCCAATAAGGATCTGGAGACCATGAATGAAGAGGTCAGATCACTTATCGACGTAATGAAGGATTTCACCAGCAGCTTTGATGTTCCGGTAAATGCCACCCGTATGCTGGAAAATATCATGGAGATGAAGAAACCGGGCGTATGCGGTATCTATATCGACAGTGAAGTATACATGAACGAAAATCCCTACATGCAGATACTGTCGTCAAATCAGTCTCTCCAGTCCGCTCTTGCCAGGGATTTCTTCAGCGTTTATGAAAAGCTCCGTATACGCGGCGGTACCGATCCCATGGTCATATGTAAGGATAAGATACATCTGGAATCGATCTTAAGCGATACGACACTTGTTAATGCTGTCGCATTTCCCGCATATGAAAATGAAACCTATTACGGAGTGATGGTCATCGGCTCCGGGGCTTATGATTTCTTTGAATCCGGATATTCCTTCTATGAGTCGTCCCTGATGGATTTTACAGCAGCGGTACGAAGCGCCAAGCTTTATCTCCAGATGGAAGACATGGCTACCAAGGATGGTCTTACCGCAGTTTACAATCGCGCGTATTTCAATGAGAATTATCCGAGCATATGTGCAAAGAGCATCGTTAATGAAAAGAGTCTTTCGGTTGCCATGCTGGATATAGACAAGTTCAAATCCGTAAACGATACCTACGGGCATCTGGCAGGTGATGAGGTTATCAAGATGGTGGCTTCGGTTGCCAGAAAATATGCAAAGAAATACAAAGGCTATGCAGTCCGCTACGGAGGCGAGGAATTCCTTCTCATCCTTCAGGGCTTTACGGTGGATGAATTCTACGACATCCTTAAGGAAGCGCATGATGAGATCGTGAATACCATTGTGGAATTCGAGGGCGAGAAGATATATGTAAATGCAAGTATCGGTATGTCCCAGTATCCCGATATCGCCAATGAGATCGTTGATGTACTGGATCAGTCGGATCATGCCATGTATTTCAGCAAGGAGCACGGCCGCGGCATGATCGTTATATATGGAAGGGAAGAGGAATGCCTGAAGAAACCGGGCAATATATCGGAATTCCGGCGGGATGCCTGACCGGAGCTAAATGAGTATTCTGCAGGGATCCTCCGGCGGCATATCCGTGATGATATCCTTAACCGTCGCGCCGGCCCTGAGGCTCTCAT
>Ga0310691_10001700_pt1 | contig 32595 bp, 19 predicted proteins | sample 176DNAGHGlowgp2_FD_203887 | JGI IMG/M metagenome (GOLD analysis project Ga0310691, IMG submission 203887) | Sheep rumen microbial communities from Palmerston North, Manawatu-Wanganui, New Zealand - 1766 DNA GHGlow gp2 (v2) (version 2) | ecosystem: Host-associated > Mammals > Digestive system >... | reverse complement strand
GTTAAGGCAGATTCCAACCATATCCGACTAAACTTAACAGAGACAGCGCGTAATCATTATGCTATAATCCTGTCAACGAAGCTTAACTAAATGACATTGGATAAGTCATAATATTAAAATTGGTTGTCAAATCAAAAATGATCAGTAAAGCGAGGTAATGCGTATGAAAACGAAAAAAATAACAGGGTTTATCCGGTGTGTACGGAAGAACTCCATGAAGAACGGAAGAAAAGGTTTCACATTGGTGGAGCTGATTGTTGTGCTTGTTATACTTGCAGTGATTGCGGCAATTACTATTCCGGCTTTGATGGGATATATTGACAAGGCAAGGGAGAGTCAGGATCGTTTTGATGCAGAGAATTATCTTACGGCGATTCAGACCTCTTTGACTGAGCTGTATGCGATGCAGGGAGGAACAGTAGCGGCCGGAGAGTCGGTTATTCCAAAAGGAAAGGTTTATTCAAAAAATGGCAATGCGGATGTGGATGCATCAGGTACAGTTTTTGCCCAAAATGTATTTAAACTTGCGGAGGTTGAGGATGGTGAGAAACCTTTATTCCTTATGGTAGGATTGGGGAGTAATGCACAAAATACAAACAGCAAGACAACGCTGCATGACAAGTATACAGTGCTTTTTCTCTTCTATCTGAAGGATGAGGCTTCGAAACCGCTGCTCTTTTTTAATGGAGAGTGGACAAATTCATATATGAAGAAAACAAAAGAAGATACCAGATTTATGGACGTAAATAATGTGATTAAAAGTGGTGCTTTGAATGGCAAGAGACTGCAGTATTATTGTTTATCCTATGCAGGAACTCACGGAACATTTGGCGGTACTGATTTCTGGAATTGGGTCAGGTCAAAGCAGGAATAGGCAGTATAGGTGACACGAGGGCTGGTCCATTATCACGTACTTCTATAGAGTTTTAGGCTACACGGGGACGGGTACGCTGTCACATGCTTCGCTAAAGATTTAATTTACAGCGGGGTACGTGACAGTTTACCCGTCCCCGTGTCGTCTTTGTCGAATTTCAGCTTGATATTTGTGCAAACTCTACAAATCGATTTGTTACTATTTTCGTGAAAATCATGTGAAATAAGGTGCCTTTGCTTGTAAATTACTACAAAATGTGCTAAAATCAAACTAAGTATACATAAAAATGATATCCTGAACTGATTGGCTTTATTTTCAGATGACTGGTCAGAGTATAACGGAATTGATAAGGTAAATGTGGAAGAGGTAATGCGTATGAATATAGAAATGAATACAGGGCATACAGGCCAAACACGCAAAAACTCAAGAGCAAACGGAAGAAAAGGCTTCACTTTGGTGGAGCTGATTGTGGTGCTTGTGATCCTCTCGATAGTTTCTGCTGTGGCAATACCGGCATTTATGGGGTACATAGACAAATCCCGGGATGAAGAATTCCTTGCTTCGGCTGAAGAAGCCTTTAATGCCGCTCAGACTTCTCTGACTGAGTTATATAACGAGGGAGGGAACCGGTTAACAATCAAAAGAAGAATAAATGCCATGAAAATGGCCGGAATAGATGAGAATGCCACTTTGGATGTATGGACAGCCAATGTCCTAGAAGACGGAGGCACTGTGGCAATAGCTGAAAATATCGCCGCTTATACTATCACTTATGCGTATTATACTGACGGGAGCGGTAGATATGCGATCTACAACGGCTCCAAATGGTCCGTTTACGGAAGTGAGGATGATATTCCGCAGGAATACAAGACTGCTATAGCATCCGAAGACCGCAAGCTTAAAATGTGGCCCTTTACAACAGCTTCAGCAGAAGGCGGCCAGGGCGAGGGGCAGGATCCTTCAGGTCAGCAGGGAACGGGAACCGATGATTATGATTATAACGATTCTGCCTATCAGGGAGATAAGGATCCGGGTTCTGATGATTATCAATGGGTTGAGGGTGACAGCGTTGAGATGATCGTAAAGCTGCACTCGTTTTTGGATGTAGATGATGATGAAGTAGTTCATAACGGATTGTATTATAAAGCGTCTGACAGTGATGAGGATGTTTCATTAGCGCCTGTTTCATTCAAGTTCAGTATGGAAGGCGATTTGTTGGATTGTGAATGGAAAAAAGCTGATAAGATCGTGGGTACAAGCAGGGATTATACTATTAGTCTGGGAGAGATAGGCTTTAAAGTTGTAGGAGGAATACTGGTTGACGGAAAATATGATCTGAGATCTTTAAAGTGGTCTTTATCACCTTCATCGAGTACAGGGTACACATTTTCTGAGATAACGTCAAACGTGGATCTGTTATCCAAGATATTCAAAGGTCAAATAAAGAATCTGTATCCGATGGTCGAAAAGGATATAATAGAGAAGACTGTGGTATTTAAAACAAATAATACCGACACGTTCTTTTTTGGCAGTATAGATGCGCCTGAAAGTTCAAGAACAGTTACGTTCAGAAAATATAATAATACATGGGATGACACTTACAGTGAGAACAGTGATATTGAGCGTACGAATATCGAGAGTGTGCTGAGAAATTCTCAACTGCATCTCGCAGAAAATTGTAACAGAAATGATTGGGCAAGAGAGATCGCCGGCGGATATGAAACTGACGATGAGGGTAAGATAAAAACTTATTCCAGTGCAAGCCCGGAGGCAATGTGGAATCTTGTATTTGCTCAGGAAAATAAGGATGAAGATTTAGTTATGGTAGCTAATGTCAGTGCCAGACGTAATATTTATCTTTTCTCGGGCAATTCAGCTCACTTCCATCTGTTCAGTTTGAATAAGGACTCCAACAAACTCAGTCTCTATATTGATATTTCCGAATTGGACGGAAATATAGCAGCGGACAATTTCGACAGTTATTTGACGAGTAAAATAGTTACGAATAATGGGTATCGTCATGACGGCTGGATATCCAGGGATGAAGAAACAACATTTGCTGTAAGTGATGACCTGGCGGATATAAAAGCATATGCCTTTACAGGAGCAGAAACCGAATACTATATAGATGCTGTGGTAAATCAGGCTTCCAGAGCCAAATTTGTAGGCAGAACTGATGGCGCAAGCAATACGGTAGACGGATATAAAGGAAAATGGAATTTTGTAGGCCAGATGAGATATCTGGCAAATGAACAGAAATCAAATGGCAATTTTAAAAGCCTGGAGCGGCTGACATATAAGCAGGGAATAGAATTCCTGGCTAGTTATAATCTCCTTGGAAATATAATCGATGCGACAAGTCTGAGTACAGCAACAAATATTGAGGACTATCTTGCGGAGGATCGTTCTTCAAATCAGCATTATAAGGAAGTCAGCCCTAATAAATCAGTAACTATTACTTCGGATTATGGCAGTCATTTCGGATCTTGGTCCGGAAGCATAAAAAAAATGTTTATCCTTTGGGATGGACGTGATACAAAATATGATCTTCCTATTTTTGCATTTAATATAGTGAACGGGTCTCAGTTAAGAGTATACTACTTTACACAGGAACCGTATCCCGAACTTGTCGGACAGTTCCATGGACTTTTTGATAAGTATGCAGGAGTTGATCTGAAATACGCAGGACTTGAAACATGGAATACGTCATCCTGTACGGACATGTATCAGATGTTCCTTAATAACTCTGGACTTAAAGCCGGCGATGTGGATTTTACCAAATGGGATTTCAGCAATGTTACACGAATGGCGAGAATGTTTGAGGGCTGTACAGGGATTACATCCATAGATCTCAGCGGGATAAACGTAGCTTCATGTACCAATGTTGAGTATCTTTTTACGGGCTGTACCAGTTTGGATACGGTAACTCTGACCGGAAGCAGCTTTGGTGTGTGTACGGAATTCAAGTATATGTTTAATAATTGCACGAGTCTCAAAATTGTTATTTTGAACAAGTGTTCAATTCCGGCAGCGACCAGCATTAGCAGTATGCTTTCGGGAAATTCTTCAATTGAATATTTCTATGCAAAAGGCCTGAGCGCACCGAACGTGACCAGTATGCGGCAGATGTTTAAGGGGAGAACAACCCTCAAGGGTGCGTATTTCCAGAATTATGATGATGAACATGTGACAGATTTCAGCGGATGTCAGAATATATCTGAAATGTTTAACGGATGTACCGCTCTGGAAGAGTTTTCATTAAAGGGCGCAGACCTCAGCGGATGTACTAATGTGAGCTCGTTCATGTACAACTGTGGTACTGCGGATAATCCCATGAAGTCAGTAGTCTTTGATTATTGTGACATGTCCGGTTATACCGGAGCGTTACCGAATAATATGTTGTCATTCTATATGAAGAACTTCAGTGGGAAATACTGGGATATCCGGAATGCCACTTCAACTGCATATCTCTTTGGCGGAGCTTCAGTAAATGGTCACACTATCTACAACATGGGTGAGCAGCTTACGGTTGATAACAGACGCAAGATTGAGTTTGTCGATCTCTCGTATGCGGATATGCGAAATGTTACGGATATGTCATTTATGTTTGCAAATTGCATTAACTTGAACAAGGCCATATTTGAGGGCGCGGATCTCAGTTCGGTGAAGACGATGTTACGTTTTTGCTGGCATTGCATTTCATTGAAGACTCTTGATCTTCGATCAGGTAATGAAAGTTTTAAACCGGTAGATATTTCATACATATGCGATTTCTGTCCTGAAATGGATGACCTGAAGATAGGGGACAATTTTGATACCAGCAATGTGACTACGGTCAGAAACTGCTTCTATAACTGCCGTTCGCTTACGGATGCACATAAGTATTTTGAATCATGGGATTATACCAATGTAACAGATGCTTATCATATGTTGTTCGGCGCTCGGTTCAGCAATGTTGTATTCAGAGACAAGAATATGAACAAGCTAACTACCGTAAAAGAGATGTTTACGCAGTGTATTATTCCTAAAGTATCCTTCATCAACTGCAGTATGAACAGCCTCAATGATGTGACGAATATGTTTTCTAAATCATCGGCGCTCCAGGAAGTATGCTTCGACGGCACTTCGATGAATAATCCGGGCGGTATTTCAGGAGTGAGCAGTATGTTCAAGGAATGTACCGGGCTGACTAAATTCAGCGGCGTGGGATGGACCATAAGTTATGACGGAAATGCAAATACAAATCTGTCACAACTCTTTCAGAATTGTACAGCACTTAAAAATGTTTATCTTAAAAATGCCAATCTTAAAAGTGTAAATAAACTGAGCGGTATGTTCACAAGCTGCACTTCGTTGGAGAATGTATATGCCGACGGCCTTGATATCAGAAGCGTAGCATCTCTTGAAAGTCTTTTCAATACCTGTACGGCTCTTAAGGTTGTATCCATGAAGGGTGTAAGACTGGATTCATGTACGAGTATGAAACTCATGTTTAAAGCGGATTACAATCTGCAAAAGGTGTTCTTTGAGGCAGATGCGGGTACTCAGGATAATACGGAAGATCCGCCGACATTTAAAAAATGTAACTGTACAGAAATGTTTAACGGAGCTAATGCACTTGAACAGGTAGAGATCAATGTTAATATGAAACCTTCAACTGTAGAGTACATGTTTTACCAGGCACACGCATTGAAAGGGGTTGACCTGAGCAATTGGGATTTCTCTGAGACTACCTCATTCAAGAATATGTTCCGAGATTGCCCCAGTCTTGGAATGGATACCGGAAGTGTAACCTTTGGAACAAATACCATTCTTAAAAAAGTGACAACCTTTGAGGGCATGCTTTATGACTGCAGCAGCCTGACGGATGAAAAACTTGTTTCCATGATCAGCAACTGGAATCTTAACGGAAGCAGCATTAATTTCTCCAATGCAAACAATGTGAATAAACTGATCAATGAGAACACCACCTTGGTTACGCAGGTAAATACCTGTGTACTCGCAAATGATAAGACATATCAGATTGGTCCTTATTCCAATAATTCGGGCAGATATCTTAAGATAGTTAATCAGTAACCTGTCGGTGAGAGAGTATGAGAAAAATGGTTCATAAGATCAAACTGAATAGCAGCTTGAAAAAGCATAACAACGGCTTCACTTTAGTGGAGCTGATTGTTGTGCTTGTTCTTATGGCTATTATGATGACTGTAACTATAGCCGGTGGAATAGCATGGCAGGACTGGTCGAAATTCCAACATGAGGATTCTGCTGCAGAGGATATTTTCTATGCGGTGCAGAACCAGCTTACAGGATTTGATTCCAGCGGAGCCATGAACTATAAGGTTACCAGAAAGCTTTTGAACGGTGGCAATGAAAGCACCGGATCAGGATATGAAAGCAAATATGTACTTGCAACAGTGGATAATCCAGCGAATCTGGGGAATATAGTATATAAGGAAAATGACGGTGATGGTGTTGCATACTCCTGGGATACTATCTGGGGAGAGTATAAGTATACAAAAAATGATGCAGAATTGAGCCAGGAGGCGGCAATACTTAAGCTGTATGCCGCAGCAGATCAATATAACAGATATTTGGAGATCAGATCAACTGATGATCCGGAAACCCTGATGGATGCCGGAACTATTCTGCTTTTTGACATGATTTCGCCTTATATTGCTGATCCGTCTATTCTGAACGGAGCGATACTTGTTGAGTTTTCACCTGAAGCAGGGCAGGTTTTTTCGGTTTGCTATTCGGATAATCAAAAGAGCTTTGTGAAGGATGACGGAAGCGGGGATTATCTTCCGGTTGCGAAGGACCGCCGTATTACAACAAGAAATAAAAATATGGTTGGTTACTACAGCGCGGAACAGCTTTTTGAAAAGCTGAACGGCAGGAGTGAAAGAGATTCGGATCTTACTCTTGAATTTGAGAGTAATGAAGTTTTTACAATGGTTCTTACTGTGCCGCAGGGGGAAAACTGCAGTACTAATTCTGGTGATAAATTAGTCTTTAAGTTGTATGACGGTGATAACGGGGCTGAAAGAGATCTTGTTATGTCTTTCTCCATGGAGTTTGATCCTGATGATATAACATGTGCATCACTTACTGAAGCAGCGAATGATCCTACACCGGTCACTTTTGCCATGGGTAAGGGCGTATATAAGGGCTCTGAGATCAAAACCTGGGTGCCTGTGTGGAAGACGGGGGACGGAAATGAAATCAAGCTGCATTTCTGTCTGGATGCGGCAGATATGCAGGCGCAGTCAGCTACATTTGCGGCAGCGGAGATAGATAAGGACGAAGATGCACAGACAGCATTTAAAAATACATTCAGTTTCTACAGATTCGGTGTTGCGGAGAATGTTGATTATCTTTTTGGTTACGTTGAATCAATTAGCAGTACAGATGGACAGCAAAGCGGCACATATAGTATCAGGAGAGTTTTAGCAACAGGAGACAACCCTGAGGGCAAGGCTTTACATACAGAAAGTCTTAATGAAAACGGATCAGCTGGTGAATGCGTTACATTTGCATCATGTGAATGGGATGAAGCGGATAATCAAAAAAGAACACTTTCTATAACAAATGGGAGACACCTTTATAATGTTCGCTTTGAAACGGATTATAAAAAGAATGCAGAGCGAAAGAATATATTCCGCATAGATGCTGATATAGATTGGCATCAGTTCGTGGGTATAAAGCCGATACTTGATGAGCATGGAGATCCGATAAGTGAAACTCAGATAAATTATTTCCTTAATTCTTTCCCGGGTGGCCTTAGAACTGATGAGGATAATAATCAGGTGGTTACGGGTATTAATTACAGTGGGTATCTTAAAGCAACCCATGGAGACGGTAATGCTGAGCATGTGATCAGAGATACGTCACGGGTTCCGTTCCCGGGATTTCGCAGGTTGGATATCAATGATACATTCAGGAATGCTGACGGAGAAGAATATCGTATAAGCAATCTTGAGATTTCATTGACAGCTAATCTTGCTTATGGTGTTTATGATTCCGTATTTGATAATTATGATGTTCTCAGATGGTATCAGTCCTTAGATCTAACGGGTATTCTTGCTGACTGCAAGACTGGTACATATACAGGAATACTTGGTATCAGCAGCGAGACAGAGGACAGCAAAGGATCGAATCCTTCCAGGGCAGGCTTGCTTCCCCTGGGACTTTTTGCCGAAAACTTCGGGACCATTTCTTCCGTATTCCTTGATAAGCATATAGTGCGTGGAATGGAAGTGCCGGATGGCGAAACGGGTATTATTTATACCTGTATGGTAGGTGGATTTGCAGGTGATAATTTCGGAACAGTAGAGAATCTTACGCTTCTGGACAGCTTTGATGAGGCAGTTGATCCGGATGACAATAAGACCCTGATAAACGGCCGTACCGATGTGGGAGGAATAATAGGAAGACAATCCTTCGTTGCTTCTGAGAGCCTGAAGTATATGACATTGTCAGGGCTGAGAAATGAGGGGACAGTCACCGGATATGAGAATGTGGGCGGTATCGTCGGCAGAGTATATACTCATTATGTAGGAGATACCAATGATTTAGTGCCGGATGGAAATCTGTTTGATGAGGAAAGATCGGCAGAGTATCACGACGGATACTTTATTTCGGATGAATCCGTATCTTCAAGCGGTGATGATATTTATCGTGCGATCAGCGTGAATCTTAACGGATGCCGGAATACGGGCAGAGTACATGGCGATGATCTGATCTACGGATATCCAGATCAAAATTATTTACTGGATGACGTGAATGTAAATGGGCTTCACTGCGCATTTATCGGAGGAATAGCAGGCTGCGTACAGGATGGCTGTATTTGTGACAGCAGCGTTCGTCCTAATCCGCTGAATGATTATGATGATTTTTATGAGGTTGGAACCTCTTTTGTAAGTATAGAAAACTGTGCCAGCAAGGTACTCTATACACAGAGTGAGATAGATCGTATTTCTCAAAATGTTCAAATGGCTGAAACCCGTGACTGCTATGTGGGCGGGCTTATTGGGTATGGCCGCCTGGCAGTCATCAGAGATTGCGATGTATTTAATGACAGTGAAGATCCGATAGACCCGGAGAATCCGGGACAAGGTACAGAGGTTAAGGAGACTTTTGAACAGGGTCAGAGCGGATATCCTTTGGTTGCCGGAAGAAGATATGTGGGTGGTGTTATAGGCTGCTCGGACGAATGTACATATAAGAAGAGCAGTAATGTTTATAGTGCAGTAAATGATAATCTGGTGATCGGTGAACGATATATCGGAGGTATAGCAGGAGCATTCGGAATTGGTTCATCTGATGCTGCGGAGCTCAGCTTCAGAAATCCGGCATCTAATAATGCCAGTCAGCCAACTCAGGTGTACACTGATCTGACGGTAAGAGAAGGTTTTGTTATCGATCTCCTGAATCAGGGAATAGTTTTAGGGCGTGCATCGGAGAAGGCGTTTGAAACAACGACCGATGAGGATGGCGTTGATGATAATTCTCCTTTGGGCGGAGGAATGGTAGGCGGTATTGCCGGGGTCAGCATGGTGCCCTTACAGAAAGCAGATAATCTGCAGACATCGGCAACAAAGAATTACCTGCTGAGTCTGATAGGATATGATAGCAATACGTTGGAACTGGATGATATCCTTCTGCTTACTGATAATTCTTCGAATGACAGTTCACCGTTCGGGGGCAACTATGTCGGCGGGCTTGTCGGACAGATGTGCTCATATGCCAATCGTAAGATCGCGGATGAACTTACGGAATCCAAAGTGGATGCCATAGTGTTTGGTCAGGACGCCGTAGGCGGAGCTTTTGGTCTGCTTGAAAGCGGTTATAATGCATATAATATCTACCCGTCCCTGAACAATGCTGACAGTGATGGCCTTGTTGTTATGGGCAGAGACGCTGTGGGCGGTATTATAGGAAAGTGCAATGGCATATACAATGACGAAACCCGGGCACAAAGAAAGGATGACAGTATTGCGGTTCCATACTCGGTATACGGGCGATATGGTGTCGGAGGTATTTGCGGAAATATTACCAATACCGAAGATGCATTTGTTTATGCGGCTTCAGAGCTTTCTGATGATGAGCAGATTAATGTTTACGGACGCGCTTATACAGGCGGAAGCGTTGGCGTATGTGAGAAGGATGATATATCCATAAGCGGATCATTTTTGGATATAAAGGTTAATGCTGATTATTTTGCAGGCGGAGTCTGCGGCGCGGTTATAAATATGACATCGCTCTCCGAGAATGCTTCACCGGTTATTCAGACGGACGTAAATGCAAAAGCCTTTGCCGGAGGATTTGCCGGACTGTTTACTGCTGTTTCGGACTTTGAATTCGCGGTATCTGAGGATGACAGTTCGGACGGAAGCCTCCTTCATATGCTTGCAGATGATTACCTTACCGGCAAAGAGATACAGGGTGTCTTCAACGGCCTGATAAATCCGGATATAAACGGAACAGGCAGTTTCAGCGTGGATACGCAGTATGACAGTAATCTGGATCTTACCGGAATAGCCGTGACAGGCAATTGTGAAGTAAAATCACAGCTTTTTGCTGGTGGACTTTTTGGTTATATTCCCGCAAGGCTTAAGACAACGATCAGTAATTTTACAAATGACGGTGTGATCAATGTCAGTGGGAATATAACATCAACAAATGACAGACCGGGAATAAGTAATGAAAAGTATGCATATTTAGGCGGCGTATGCGGCCGGATTCCGGCAGATGTTACACTGATAAACTGCTATAACAGAAGCGATGCAGATAATTACATCGCAGACACAGCCAGCTATATCGGAGGACTTACAGAAATTAATGCAGGTACTGTCAAAGGTCTGGCAGATTCGCCGTGTCTGAATGAAACAGAACGTACTTATACCGGTTCGCATTCGTATGGTGCATTTGCCGGAATAAATAACGGAACCATCGAGTATTGCAGGAATTCCGCTGAGGTAAAGAGCGGAAATATGGCAGCGGGAATTGCTGTAGTGTGCGGTACAGGTTCAGTTATATCACAGTGCAGTAATATGGGAACGGTTTATGGTGAAAACGAATCTGCCGGTATAGCAGCTGTAGCTTCTGCGGATTCCAGTATCAGTGATTGTTCCAATAAGGGGACGGTTAAGTCTAAGGATGGAGCTGCGGCAGGTATAGCTGCACGGACAGCAGGTACTTCTGTAAGTATCAGTAAATGCATAAATGAAAAGTTCGGAGATGAAGAAAAGAATAATGCTACGCTGGTTGAGTCTCAGAACGGCGTAGCTGCCGGTATTGTTGGTAAGAATACCGGTATAGTGACTGTAAGCGAGTGCGAAAACAAAGGAAAGGTCAATTCGGTATCGTTATATGCAGCCGGGATCATGGGACAGAATGATAAAAATCAGACCAAAGCATTCAGTATTTTAAATTCTATAAATATGGGCGCAGTTTTGTATAATAATGCTTCAGATGTTGAGAATATTGCAGGAATCATTTATGGGACTTCCGGTGTTGGAACAGTTAATCTTTGCAGAAATTATGGCAGGGATCTTAAATATGTGATCTCGAAGGAAGAACTTGAAAAAATGACCTATTGTCTTAATGCGGCCAATACTGATGCGGAAGGTGAACAGGCTGTTTTTACATCAGCCGGAGTACAGTATGGTAATTTCAATGTCGAAGACGAACCTGAACATGCATATGAGTTTCAGGCATATTATGGGTATACGGATTGGAAGTATATGAATAACAGCACGGGGAGTACTGCTATTATTCCTGCAGATAAGATAATTCAGCCTGATGATATGCATGGTCTTCAGGATGATGCGGAAGGCTTAAATAATATCAATGAACTTGTTTTGAGCCCTTATCAGGATGATCCTTCCGAGCATAAGGAGGGTTCGGCTTTTTCATATATCGGAACTGGAGATGGGCCGGACACTAATCTGTTTTTCCAGGTGAGTTCAATGGTGGACGGAGCGGCTGGTATAACTGATTATACCCAGTATAATACTGTGCTGGATACATTCGTTGTGGAATGGGATGACCATGGACTTGATGGAAATCAGTATACTGATGATGTTACAGTCACATTTAATATGATATTTTATTATTCGAAAATGGCAAGAGTTTCAATCGCCCCCATGACTTATACGATAAAGCCTGATGAAAATAATGAGATGAGTATCGATATTTCAGAGACAGGTATTGAACATGGGTCATCCAAACCTTATGTCACTATCAATGGTAAAAACTATACAGTTGCTAAGGATACCAATTATGATGGCAGCAAGATAAACCGTATCGTAATTCTTGTAACGGGAAGCACAGCTGCAGACGGATCTGTGGGTATCAGGGCATTTAAATGGAAAAGAACCGCTAATGACAGTTTGGAAACCATGCCGGCTCTGAATACAGAGATTGATAAATATAAGCAGAAGACTATCGGCCTTACCATGAAGGCAATCACAGGCGGAATAGCTTCGATAGATCCGGAGCCGTGTTCGGCACTGTATCCTGTACAGATGGAGGATCAATCGTACACGCTTGAAACCCATTTTACCAAAACATATATTGATAGTTTTACGGAGAATCCGCTGACCATAATGGGTGATCTGGGCATTGATGAAGAGGATAAGGAAGAGTATATTTCGGATCTTGATGAGAAATATGTAAGCTTTATCAATACCATGAAGAACGCAGGTAATATTCCGTGATCTATTAGCTGATAAGAGGGATCGTATGATCATATTAAGAAAATGTAAAACAAAATACCGTGATAATCGTGGTGTAGCCCTTATGGTCGCGGTGATCATAATAGGGATTCTTATGGTGTTTGTACTGTCCCTTTTATTGGCATCATATACTCTGTATGCATCTCAGAATAAGAAAGCAGCTGCAACAAAGTGTGCAGAGGCGGCAAATACTCTTTCTCAGGCTCTGGAAACCGAATTGACTGCAGATGATGCGCCGACGCAGAGCAGCTTATGGAAATATTTAAGATGCAATATCCTTCAGGAAGAATACTGGCCTTACTATGATCCGTCGGAAGCGAATCATGGGGAAGCTGAAGCTTACCGGTATTTTGATATCAATCCGAATCTAAATTATTTTTCAACAGGTTATCCGGATGGATTTCCTGCCAGTGTTAAATTACGTATATATTGGACACTTCCGGATAAGCTGGATCTGAACGGACAGCATGAGTATGAGCTCAGCACTACAAAAAAAACGGGAGTCAGATTAAATATCATGATAATCTGCGAATCAGCAAGCCAGTCGTATACGGTGACAAATGTATATGAACTAAGTCCTGTCACCTATGATGATGCTGATGCTGACATGAAAGATGAGAAAGAAAAGGTTGAAAAAATCCTTTCTATAGGCAGCGGAAATCAGGAATATAATCCGGCGCTTATAGATTCATCAAGATATAATCCTAATGAACGATGGGTATGGGACTTTATTGGCAGGGAATGATCCGGGGTGATAAAATGACTTGTGCAGGAAAAAAGAAGAAAAAGTTTTTTTCAGATAACAAAGGAACCACAATGATGGAAACGGTTCTTGCATTTACTGTGCTTATGATCATCATCGGAATCCTTTCACAGATCGTTTTTTACAGTTCAAAACTGAGGATGAAGGCAGCGGATGAAGCCGAGGTAAATGATATTTTTAATAAGGAGATATATTCGCAGGACGGTAATTACAATAAGGTGAATAAAAAGCCCTGGAGGGTTGACGGGCTTGAACCGGGAAAAGGACCGTATCTGTATCTGACACTTAACAAAGAGGATACGAATTCACTTAATTATCAGAATATACCGGAAGAATACAGAAACAGAAGAATTCAGTTATCATCGATTGAAATGGATTGCTTTTCATTTGATCCGGAAGATTCAATGATCACCGATAATGGGATTACAGTACCTAAGGCAGTAACATTTGTTCACAAGAATGACAGATAGGAACGTAAGATTGGATGAATAAGATTTCAAAAAACAGCAGGAACAGAAAAAATAACCGGGGAACTACGCTTGTTGAGATGATAGTTGCCTTTGCTTTGCTTGCTGTTTTTCTGGCGTCTGCAGCATCAATTATCGGAACAGTATCAACTATGTATTATCAGATCAAGTCTGAGACATACTCCAAGCAGGTTTCTGATATTATTCTGGAAAAACTTTCTTCCGAGATTAGTGGGGCCATGTATTTTACTCACACAGACATCGGGAATCCTATTATTCTGGATGAAGAAGGAGAGATATCCGAAACGGGGATCGGCAAGACGATTGAGTTATATGACAAGACCAATACTCATATATCTATCAGTGCCGATACCGATGCCGGAATACTTCTGCTTCATTATTATGAAATAGATATTAGTCATAAAATAGACGATGAATTAGTTGAGATAAATTACGGAGAAAAAAACTGGGGATTTCAGGACAGCATTTATAACGAGTACAGAATTGCTGATCTTACTTTCGTAAGAGGGGATTCGCTGGGTGATTTTACGGAAATCGGAAAATACGGATTATCTTCTTCGGGATCTTACGGAAATGATGTTATAGTTGTTTTCCTTAAGCTTCACAGCACGAAATATGAGGACTATTATACATATCGTTTTATAAAGATGTATAATGTACCTGCTACACCAACGACCGGTCAAAATGAATAGTTGTACTTTTTCTGTTTGATGAGTATAATTTAGTATACCGGTAATGATCCGGAGTTATCATTTTTATTAACTGACCGTAGGCAAAACGGTTCCAAAGGGGTATGAAGGGATGTCAAAACAGCAGGAACAATCTGCGATCAAATGGGGGAAGGTCTTTAAAATCTTTTTGGTCATTGTGGCGGCGCTGATAATCGGTATGGTCGTCTTTTTTGCGTTCAAAATCCACATTGAAGCTAAAGCAGCACTTCGTGATGCCAAGAATGTCAGAATGGCTCTCGGATCTGCGGATATTGAAATGTATGCAAAGGATAAGACTGTATACAATCCTTCAGTTTCTGACGGCCTCGAGGCTGGGGTAAAGAGCAAGGTTGAGCAGCTAGTTCAGGTTGAAGGGCGCTACAGGATTACAAATTACAGTTACAGGACTCGTGAGGTTACAGGGTTGATCTACGAAAGAGGAAATTACCGTGTGACTTTTATAAAGGACGGGGACAGTATAAGCTGGGATGTTGATTACATTTTCAATGTGTACCACTTTGATGATGCGGAGGAGTAGATGGACTGGCTGCAATTTTCAATCATAGCGTCCCGCGCGCTTATTGAGGTGATCTTCTTCGCTATCGGTGCAAGTATTTTCTCCTTCCTTAATGTGATAATTTATCGGCTGCCGAGGCATAAGCAGTTCACTCTGGGCAAGTCCATGTGTACAACCTGCGGACATCCGCTTGCGGCAAAGGATCTGATCCCCATTATCTCCTGGTTATCACTGAAAGGAAAATGTCGGTACTGCGGGGCAAGGATTTCCGCCAGATATACAATAGTTGAAATGCTGGGTGGGATCTCTGCGGTAGTGTGCACCCTGGTTTTCGGTATAAAATGGCCCGCACTTCTGACTTTTCTTGCATCAGGGGTGGTTACAGTGGTATTATATATTTTATATGACAAGTTATGTCATCCTGAAGACGGCGATTCTTCGCCCTACGGCTCAAAATGACAGGGAGAAGGTCATCCTGTAAGGTATTACCAAAACGTTTAGCCTGACAACCAAGAATGTCAAAGATATAATGCAACAATAATAAAGGTATGAGAAAGAATCTTCAGAGGTAGACTATGGCAACAAACTATCGGTACAGAGCCCAAAATGCTGAGGGACGTGTGGTGTCCGGGCAGATCAGGGCAATGGATGAAGCAGAACTACATAGCAAGCTGAAGCAGGAAAATCTGTTTTTGTTAGAGTCGAAGGAGCTTACGGCCAGCAAAGCTATTCATAAACGGCTGAAGTATGATGCTGTGGCTGATTTTGCTCGGAATCTTGGCCGCCTTCTGACGGCGGGTGTAACGCTTGTTAAGGCACTGCAGATCATGGCAGATGATGAGTCTGTTAAGGAGCAGGAGAGAAAGCTCTATTCCGATGTGCTCAGAAGCGTCCGCTCCGGTATGCCTCTTTCTGATGCCATGGAGGAGCAGGGAGGTGTATTCCCCACACTTCTCATTAATATGCTGAGAAGTGCCGAAAGCGGCGGTAATCTTGATGTTACTGCACTTAACATGGCGGATTATTATAGCAAAGAATACCGACTTCAGCAGAAGGTAAAAAGCTCCACTACATATCCTAAAATCCTCGGCGTCCTGATCGTAGTGGTACTGATCATTATCATGGGCTTTGTTCTTCCTCAGTTTGACAGCCTTTTTGCACAGATGGATTCGCTGCCCACGGCTACGACCATTCTTATGGCAATGAGCGATTTTGTCGCTAAGCGCTGGTATCTTCTGATCCTTGGAGTTGTTGTCCTTTTTATGATCTGGAAGATTGTATCCTCTCTGCCGAGGGTAAGATTGTTTTTGGATAAAATGGAGATACATTTTCCCAAGGTTGGAAAGCTCAGAAAGATCATATATACTGCGCGTTTCGCAAGGACACTTGCCAGCATGTATTCAGCAGGTATTCCCATTGTTACCTGCCTTCAGATCGCAAAGACTACCATCGGCAATACTTATATTGAGAGTCAGTTCGATCAGATGATCGCGGATATCCGTGCCGGTAAGCCGCTCTCAGAGGGAATCGCCGGTATTGACGGCTTTGTTAAGAAGCTTCCGTCAGCTGTTGCAGTCGGTGAAGAAACCGGCGCATTGGATAATATGCTGAATTCAATTGCGGATCAGATGGAATATGATTCGGAAATCGCTATCGGTAAGCTTGTTGCCATGCTTGAACCGATTATGATCGTTGTAATGGCAGCAATGGTAGGATTTATCATGGTAGCAGTTATCCAGCCGATCTACGGATCGTACCAGACTATCGCAGATCAGGGAAAATAATATTGCAGAGGTTAGCCTATGAGCGTAAGTGTTTATTTCTCCAACCAAATCATTCAGATCGCTGTAGGAAGGCGGGCGAAGAAGGGAGTTCTCAAGTCCGTTTATACCACTATGGCTCCGGAAGGCAGCATCATAAACGGTATCATCATGGATTCGGAATCGTTGGGTGAGCACATGAAAAACTTCTGGGAGCAGAATAAGCTTCCGAAGAAGGATGTATTCCTTGTGGTGAATTCCAACAAGATCGCAGGAAAGAATCTTAGTGTTCCGATATTGAATGATAAGAAAACTCTCAGCTTTATTATGAGAGAATTCGCGGATATGCAGCGTGAAGATGCGGATAATACATTGTCTTTTACAAAGATTGGTGGAAATAAAAAGGCAAAGATCCGTAAACTGTATGCTGAAATGGCTCCAAAGGAACAGCTGAAGGAGTTTATTACTCTTTTCGAAGGCTTCGGAATACAGCTTAAGGGCATCATTTCCGGAGAAGGCTCGATCATTGGTTATGCGGGACAGACACTCCTGAAGCAGGCTCAGACCTTTGTTCTTCAGATAATCAACGGGAACCTGGTATCAAATGTTCTTTTCGCAGACGGTGAATTCAGGTATTACAATTCTATCCGCTGCTTTAATGAACCGGGTACGGAGGCATATCTGGATGACCTTGCCCGGTCGCTGAACCAGATGGAACAGTTTATGGGTGCCCAGAAGATCGTGGCCCATATTGAAAAGGTATTTATCGCCGGCTCAAAAGGGGAAAATATGGGTATTTACCGGCAGGTGGTTGCCGATCATGGTATTGATGCTCCTGTTGAGATGATCAATACAGGCATAGGTTCTACTGCAGAACTGGAGCAGCAGGCTCAATTGGCGCTCTTTGCTGTATCTGGTCTTTTTGATCAGGGAAGACACAGTAACTTCCTTACATTCTTCAATGCGAAGGATGATGATAAGCCTGCAATGGATCCGAAGAACAGAAAAAGGATCATTACTATAATTGTAACAACAGGAATTATGTTGCTGCTCTTTACGGTCTTTCTGGTAATGAGGCTGATACGGAATGCCAAATACAACGAGCTTCATGACTATAATAATAAACCGTCCGTAAAGCTTCAGGTACAGGCTTATGATGATGCGGTCGAAGAGAGAGATGCGTTGCTTGCTAAATATAATTCAATAGTATTTGTTTCAAATTCCATGGATTCATATCCTGTATGTAATGAAGATGTTGTAGAGGTTCTGGAAAAAACCGCAAGTGGTTATGCAGCCGTAGAGATAAGCAGTTTCAATGCTGAGAACGGAAGGGTTGGTTTTACTGCGGCGGCAGCAAATGTTAATGATATTTATCTTTATATTAATCGCCTGGAAGAAGAAGATATTTTTATGAAGGTGGATCATACAGGATATACTTTTAATAATCGTGATGGTAAGTATAATATTCATGTGGACTGTACACTTGCGGAAGCTGTAGGACGCGAAAAATAGGAAAGGGAGGCGTTTAGATGAAAACCAATTTAACAGATAAAGATAAACGGCTCCTGATGTTTATGCTGATGTTTGTGATAATAGTTGCCATCGGCTATTGGGGTGTCATTCCTCAGATATCCGGTTATAGTGAGCTTGCGGAAAAGATAGAGACGGAGGAGGAAAAACAGAAGGTCAACAAGATGAAGATATCCAATGCCGCCACGGTTGAGTTCCAGCTGGACGAGTATAAGGAAAAGATAAAACAGGTTAAGGATGAATTCTATGGCATAATGAAGAGTTCTCAGGTGGATAAGATGCTGACACAGCTGGCGACCAAGAGAAATCTCTCCATATATGATCTTAAGTTTAATATGCCTAAAGAACCGACTACCAGAATGGCATATGTAAATTCAGCATTATATCAGGAACAGCTGCTGGCAAAGGAAGAGTATAATAAAAAGGCTGCGGATGAAGAGGATTCAAGTAAATCAAAGTCATCGGAAGATAAGGATAGTTCTTCCGATTCGGCAGCATCTGTTATGGAATCAGCAATGGGTGCGGTAGAAGGCGGTTATGCGCCTAATACTGATATATATGCCGTGCCGGTTTCCTTTTCTGTGGGCGGAGAGCTTTCGGATCTGGAAGCATTCCTGGAGGAACTGAATCATTTTGATAAGCGCGTACTTATGGTCGGGTATTCATGGGGTACGTTCCGGGTGTATCTGTACCGTGATGCCAACGGAAATCTTGTTTCCAATATCCCAAATGCATCAGCAATACCCGTTACCGAGGGCGTATCCGTCAATAGTCTTCTGGACGATGATAAAGTGCGGAAGTCTCTTACTGTAAAGCTTGAAATATATATGTGCGATACAACAATGGTGGAGTCATCTGACAGTACGGACGCAGACACAGCTGATGAAACGGTAAGTGAATAAGTGTGCAGCGTGGCAGATGCTGAGATATCGTGATATATAGTAAAGCCGCAGTATGACAATATAACCATGTGGGGAAGGAAACTATGGAAGCAAGATCAAATAAGAATATCCGTATCGGTGATGTCCTGAAGGAATTCGGTTATGTTACCGATGACGACATCGGCGCAGCCATCGAGTATCAGAAGACCCACGAGGGTGTCAGGCTCGGCGGTGCGCTTATTGCGTTGAACATTATTTCCGAGCGGCAGATGCTGGAGGCCCTGGGCCGCAGACTGCAGTATAATGTGGTGAATATAACCGATCTGGCAGTGGATATCAATGCCGTTGAGACCATTCCCCAGCCTTTGGCTGAGAAATACGGCATGATGGCTTATCGTATCGAGGATGGCGTGCTTCATGTCCTTACAAATGATCCGCTGAACTTCTACGGTATCGAGGATATCCGTCAGGTTACCGGTACCGACCTCCTGATCGAGCTTACCGAGAAACAGCCTCTGGAAAATGCGATCCAGTATTACTATTCTGAGGTTGCTGCAAAGAAGGCTGCGGATAAGGCTGCAAAGTCCACTTTTGCTGAGGACGATATAATCGAGGTAAATGTAGAGGATGCCGATGACGATACGCCCATTATCAACCTGCTGAATTCCCTGGTTGTGCGTGCGTATAATTCAAACGTTTCCGATATTCATATAGAGCCCTTCGAGAAGCATACTTCAGTCCGCATGCGTATGGACGGCGTTATCGTAGATTTCATGACGCTGCCGAAGAATATCCACAACTCCCTGATCGCCCGTGTAAAGATCGTCGGAGATCTGGATATAGCAGAGCGACGTATTCCTCAGGACGGACATTTCAAGACCAATGTCGAGGGTACACCCATCAACGTCCGTGTGTCAGTTATCCCCACGGTATTCGGCGAGAAGGCGGTACTCCGTCTGCTTGCATCTGCGGCAACCATCGACCACAGCGGTACCTTCGGTATGAATGAACGAAATTACCAGCTTGTAAGTGCAATGCTGAGATCCCCTAACGGTATCGTTTATGTAACGGGACCGACGGGCTCGGGAAAATCAACAACTTTGTACATGATCCTGTCTGAGCTTTCGCAGAGGGCAGTGAATATATCTACTATTGAGGATCCTGTGGAGAAGAACCTGCCGAAGTTGAATCAGATGCAGGTAAACCCCCAGGCGGGACTTACCTTCGAGATCGGTCTTCGTGCCCTGCTGCGTCAGGACCCGGATATCATCATGCTAGGTGAGACCCGTGATGCCGAGACGGCTTCGATCGCCGTCCGTGCCGCTATCACCGGTCACTTCGTTCTTTCCACCCTGCATACCAATGATGCGGCATCCTCCGTAACACGACTTATAGATATGGGTATCGAGTCCTACATGCTTGCCAACTCACTGGTAGGTATCATCGCCCAGCGTTTGGTACGTAAGATCTGCCCTGACTGCGGTGAGTGGGGTATTCCGACAGAAGAGGAATTACGTATAGTAGGCAGACCGCTGGAGCGCGTCAAGCATAAGGTGGGCTGTAAGAAATGTAACGGTACAGGCTACCGCGGACGTATCTCCATCCATGAGATACTTCCCATTGACAAGCCTGTCCGCAAGCTGATCACCGATAATGCATCTTCTGAAGAGATCAAGGAATATGCCCGCAAGGAGCTTGGCATGCTGACCCTGAAGGAAAGCTGCATGGAGCTGATCGAGCAGGGTATGACCACGGTGGAAGAGCTGGTTAAGGTTGCATACTACGATTAATCATCCCTTGGGGGCAGAATGCCATTTGTTCCCAGTATCATCATTTGGAGATGGTTCCAGGTTGACACATAACTGATCTGTATTTAATAGTAATCAGGTTACATGTCAGCCGGGAACCATCTCTGTTTTATGTTGTATGGCAAACCGGAAAATGATAGAATGATAATGATTATTCATGTATATAAAGTAACTATGCAGCACCCCCGGCTCCGGATGCGAAGCATCCGGAGCGTAGGCCGGCCAGAGGCGCTTAGCGCCTTGTCCGCCCCGCGAAAATCATAAATATCAGTCTGAAAAGCAAGCTTTTCATTCGTGATTTTTATGATTTTCACAGGGTGCTGAATAGTTACAAAAGCGGAAGAGGTAGCTTGAAAAGCTTTTGTTGTAAAAAAGGGGGTTAAAATGAAACGGACAGGAATGAGGAAGGGATTGGGAGCGTTTGCTGCTGCGGCTATGGTGTCAGTTATGACAATCAGCTTCGGCGGAGGGGCTTTCGCCGCAAAGGGTGATGTGATCCGTTCCGGAAAGTCCGGAGCCTGCACCTACAAGGTGATCGAGGAGAGTACCTATGATTACTCCTTTGTGGTCTCCGGAAACGGTGACATGGAGGACTACAAGACCACGGGGGATTATCGAAGAACCGCTGCTCCATGGACGGATGAGCTTCAGCGGATCAAACGCGTTACGGTTGAGGATGGTGTTACATACATCGGTAAAAATGCTTTTTCCGCGGGCCTGAGCGGCTGCTATATCGAAAAGGTTGTTCTGCCGGACAGCGTGGAGAAAATAGGCGACGGAGCATTTTATACACAGTGCAGACTGAATGAGGTTCAGTTTGGAACCGGTCTTACGAGGATCGGTTCGGAGGCCTTTGATATAAATTCCATCAGGGATTTACATTTTCCAACATCCCTTAAGACCATCGATTACAGGGCTTTTGCCGGCGCTGATATAAATGAACTTGAGCTTCCGGACAGCGTGACTACTCTGGACGTCAGTGCATTTCGCGAGTGTCCGTATCTTACGACGGTGATTCTGGGAAATGGTATAACGAGGATACGGAGATATACCTTCTACAAATGTCCGAATCTTACGACGGTGGTCATTCCCGCATCCGTTACCGATATCGATGAAAATGCATTCAAGGACTGCGACAATATCAAGCATATTTATTACGGCGGAACTCCCGCCCAGTTAAATGCACTCAACATCGGCAATGATAACGGATCTTTAAAATCGGCGGCAGTTACCTATGGATTTGCCGATGCGCTTCAGTTCAATACTGACAAACCGGTGGCAGGAACGAAGCTGACGATTCAGTTTAAGGGCGGTGTTGAACCCTTTGACATGGAGACTGCAGCGATCCGGTGGCAGAAGAGCCGGGACGGCAGCACTGACTGGAAGGATATTGCCGGTACTGTTAATCCGACAACAGGTGAGAACTATTATGAGGTACAGAAGTCGGATGAGAATTACCACATCCGGGCGGTGGTTTCCAAAAAAGGATTCAAGAGTGAAACAGTGCTTCAGCCTGTGAAGGTTCTCGATGGAGTATCACTTACGGCTTTTACGGATACCAAGCTGCGGAATTATCTTGCGGAGAATTATGACATAGACGGCAACGGACATCTGACCATCGGGGAGCTTGTGAAAATCACTTCTCTTCATATCAGCAATATGGGGATCAAGTCTCTTATAGGTGTGAAGTATCTTTCCGACCTTCAGGATCTTTATGCGTACCGGAATGACATCTCTTATGCGGATCTTTCCGGTATGAATGATCTGGTAAATGTGGATCTTTCCGATAATAAAAATCTGAGCGGAGTAAAGCTCACCGGGTGCAGGAACCTCAGGTCACTCGATCTGGAGGGCAGCGGTATCGCAACTGTGAATCTGTCTGATAATCCCGAACTGAGATCCCTCGGGATCTACGGAACAAATATCGGAAAGGTGGATATCCGTTCAAATCCGTATCTGGTAGATGCGGCGCTGTACGGAGCAGAGAAGAAGGAGAACCTTTTCACTTCCTACAAATCCGGTGAAGGAGAGCTTATGCTGTCGGGAGAAACTCCTCTCGTGGTAAGCATCGATGCGAAGCATTTCCCCAATGAGTATTTCAGAAATAATATCAGGGATCAGGAGATAGACTGGGATCAGGACGGCGTTCTTTCCCTGCAGGAAGCGAGGGATGTGGAAATGCTGTTCGCGGGGGATTCGGAGGATGCGGTAACCACACTTCAGGGTATCGAATATTTCCCGAATCTGACCTACATTTCTTCCTTTAACTGCAGGATCTCAGAGGCGGATCTGAGCAGGAATACGAAACTGCAGACAGTAGATCTGGGCGGTAACTGCCTTACGAAGCTGGATGTCTCCATGCTCCCGGATCTGGAAGAACTGGATGTCTCCTATAATAAGGATCTGCTGGTCTGTGATGTATTTAAGAACAGTAAGCTGAAAAGCCTGTATTGCGATGGCTGCAGGATAGGAATGCTGGATGTATCCGGGAATCCGGAGCTTCAGGTCCTTGGCTGCAGTGAAAATGTGATCGGTAATCTGGATGTAAGCAAAGCGAAAAAGCTGGAAGAACTGAATTGCGGAAAGAATCCGATCAAATCCCTGGATATTTCAAATAATACTAAACTGAAGCTGCTGACTGTATCCGGGACGGAGCTTACAGGACTTAATGTATCCGCATGTCCGGAGCTTATCAGGCTTTCCTGCACAAATATCGGTCTTACATCGCTGGATATTTCAAAGAATACAAAGCTTTTTGCGCTTTACTGTGAAGGCAATGCGATCAAAACCCTGAATATTGGTGCAAGTGAGAAGCTTCGCAGTGCCTACGCCGGAAAAAAGACCTCCCGTAAAAATGCCGATACGGGAAACAGCTACTGGAATTACATGTCTGCTGATGACTCTTCATGGCAGATGGAAATCGATACCACTACGTCGGTTGTTTCGACGGGAACGTCCGGAACCTGGAAGAAGAGCGCCAAAGGCTGGTGGTACCGGTATGCAGACGGAACTTACCCGAAGAATACATGGGCGCGTATCGATGGAAAATGGTATCACTTCGATAAGGATGGATATATGCAGACCGGCTGGCTTAAGCTTTCCGGAAAATGGTTTTTCTTCAAATCCAACGGTGAGATGGCTGCGAAGGAATGGTGCCATGGCTACTGGCTGAATGCTGACGGAACCTGGACTTATAAATACAAAGGCTCCTGGAAGCATAACTCCAAAGGCTGGTGGTTCGGCGATACCTCCAGCTGGTATGCGAAGAGCAAGTGGCAGAAAATCGATGGAAAATGGTACTACTTTGATGCCAAGGGATACAGGGTAACCGGAACAAAGACCATTGGAGGGAAGATATATAAGTTTGACAAAAACGGTGTGCTGCAGTAAAAGTAAATCTGTTGGTGACGATGAAAATGGTTCACATAATTTTGAAAAAAACATGCCCTGAAACACACCTTCGTCACATTTACCGAACCGGCTTGTGCAGTTTGCACAATGGTTTTAAAAAATCATTGTGAATTTAATAGATTTGCCGAAATCGATTACAAAATTGCTTGATTCTTCACAGTTTTGTGGTAAAATAAACTTACCGATTCATGAGAGAGTTGCGATGAGAGAGAGTTGCAACAAAAACTATAAAACAAAGGAGGAGACATCTTATGAAGAAGAGAAACGATAAAGGTTTTACGCTTGTTGAGCTGATCGTCGTTCTGGTTATCCTGGCGATCTTGGCAGCTATCCTTGTACCAGCACTGCTCGGCTACATCGATAAAGCAAGACAGAAACAGATTACAACCAATGCTGAGGCTGCATATGTTGCTGCACAGGCGGTCATGACTGAGCGCTATGGAAAGAACACGTATTCCCAGCTGAAAACCGGCGGTATTTCTAAAGCCAGTGGAACAGACGTTGTTCAGAACCTTGCAGGAATAGGCGCAAGCAAGTATACATATTCGGCAACGTACGTTAATTCAACTGCAAAGGCATCATCAGTTAAAGATGCTTCAGCAGCGACCAAGCATAATTGGTTTACAATCAAGACCTTCACATATGAGCAGGATGGTATGGTAGCTAGGTGGTATCGTAACGGGTCTGCAGACGCTGTTCCTGCTGACGCAAAGACAGGTGCAGGTGAGATTGCATCTGCGGGCGGATGGCTTGTAGTTGATTCAAGCGATAAGGCTAAATTACCTGCTTCGAAGTAATAGAACTGATTAGTTGTTTGAAGACGACTCAACGAGAGTTGAGTCGTCTTTTAGTTGTATAGCAACAAAAATAAACTACCTGCTATGCAGGGGGGCCATTCAAGTTTAGCTTCAAGAAAGAACTCCAATGTTTCAATTTGCGACACAATGTTAGATAAGGATGATTGAATAAAATGAAACTTAGGAATAAAAATAATTGGTGGATACTCATTAAGGCTTTGATAAGCTTTGCGATTTCTCTGATATTTATTTGTATGGTCGATTTGGGGATTATAAAGGCTATATTTAATCTATACTATGGGGAATCCGGAATAGCTGAGTTTTTTAAGGAGAATAATGAAAACGTATTTCAGGTATCTGTTAGAGTTACTTCTTTTAAGCTTATCATCTACCGTGCGTTTTATTCAATGATACCTATATTCGTTACTGTCTTTTTGCTGATTTATTATTATTCGAAAGCGCTCCCGGGTCGGATAACAGGCGCGGATGTATTTAAAAAGAATCCTTCTCTTGCTAGAATTCTTCAGATTGCCCGTTATGGCCTGGCTTTTGGAATGTTCTTTCTGATAATCACCTTTAAAAGGGATTATTTCGATTCGACTTTTCACAACTGCCTGCTTGGATATACCAATGATTATATCCGCATCATTCTTGCATGCATTGTATTTCTGGTTATGACTATTGACCTGAACAGGTTTATAAAGGATTTACTGACGTTTCCTAAAAGGCACCGTCATCTGACTAATTTTGCTTTTATTCTTCTGATCTCCATTTTATCTTTCTGCGTTATGGAGTTCCAGATAGGAAGTAAGACACAGGTCTTTGTCTATCTTATCCATATCAATATTATGTATTGGCTGTTGCTGCAGTTATTTATTCTGGCGATCTCGCATAATCCGAAGATCGGTGCGATCATCTCGCTGGTACTTGCATTTGCCATTGGTCTTGCCAATGATATTGTTTTGCAGTTCCGGGGAAATTATATCATGTTCGGGGACCTGACGGTGGTAAGGACAGCCATGGAAGTCGCCGGAAATTATGATTATAAACCCGGATTTTGGTTTTGGATCAGCTGCGCCGTTTTAGTTGTTTCGTTGTTGTTTGTAATATTTATAAAACTACCGACGAAAAAAAGACTGCTGAAACTGCAAAATAAAGCAGAGACAAATATGGAGAATGAGGAGGATAATGATAAAACAGTATCCTGTAATGCTGAAGAAAAAACGGAAAATGAATTGACGGAAAATGTGACGAATTATGATGAGCCAAAGCCGGGCGGGAAGGAAATGACCAGGGGTAAGAAGATACTGGTCAGGATCGGAACGACGATACTTATAGAGGCAATACTTGTTTTATTCGTTGTGATCACATTTAATAATGGCAGTTTTTATGGGAATGTTTTCGGCGTAGGTTGGGACTATAATGATAATGTTAGCGTGGTCGGTTATCTCCCGTATTTCTTCAGCAATATGGATTCAACGGTCCGCGTTCGATTGGATGATTATTCAGTGGAAGCGGCCAGGACTGAACTGGAGGAAGGCTCAAAAGCCGCAGAGACAGATACACCAAAAGAGATAAAGGAACCGAACATAATATTTGTTCAGAATGAGGCGTTTTCAGATTTACGGATAACGGCTGATATAGAGACGGATATCGATCCCATGCCCTTTATTCATAGTCTTACGGAGAATACGCAGAAGGGCTATCTGAATATGTCAGTAACCGGAGGTCCCACATCCAATACCGAGTTTGAGATCCTGACGAGATCGTCGCTTCAGTTCCTGCCATATGGAGCAGTACCTTATACGCAGTATGTAAAGCGTGATACACCATCGCTTGCGGGAATGCTCAAGGGGCAGGAGGTACCGTATTATACGGTGGCATATCATAGCTATTATGCATCCGGTTATAACAGGAACAGTGTTTATGACTATTTGGAGTTTGAACGTAAGGTTTTTGAGGATGATTTTTCTAACGATTACCCTGAATCAGATCTGCCCCGGGGATATCTATCTGATGAGGCGAACTACAGAAAGGTTATTCAGCTGTATGAGGAAAATCAGAGTACGGACAACCCGTTCTTCTGCTTTAACGTTACCATCCAGGGACATGGAGGTTATACCGGAGGTCCGTATGATCTGCCAGAGAATGTAAAGATTACGAATTTTGAAGCAACTGACTCTATGCAAACATATATGTCACTTGTGAAGATGTCGGATACTGCATTTCAGAAGCTGGTAGAGTATTTTGAAAAAGTGGATGAACCGACGATCATATTTATGTATGGAGATCATCAGCCCAGTTTTGATGATCAGGCAAAAGAGGTGATCGCAGAGCATCCTGCATGGGACGACGAAGTTATGCAATATGTCAGTCCATATTATGTCCCTTATGTTATCTGGGCTAATTTTGATATAGAAGAATACGATGGGCTTATCCCTTGGAATACAAAGGCGTCGGACACTGAAAAATGGAATTATTCGATGATAAACAAGCTTTCTACAAACTATGCGGCAACTTATGTGATGAATCTGGCAGGTGTAAAGCTTTCCGTGTACGATCGGTATTTGATGAACCTTCACAAGGATGTTCCGGCAATAACAGCTATAGGCGTATGGGATAAGGATGGTATACCTTATAATAGTGCGGCAGAATCCCCAATGGCAGAGCAGCTTCACGGTTTGGAGATAATCCAGTATAATCTGGTATTTGATGAGGATAACTGCCTCAAAGAATACTACCTGCCGGGGGATGACTGATAAACAATAACTTAGCAACAAGCCGGGGGCAGTCTCTTGATGTGCCAGGAACTGCCCCCGGTTTGCTATATCAGCACTTGTCAGACATCTCATCGAAAAGCTTCTGCAGATATTCTTTATCATCAGCTGCTTTTATTATATCGTCATATCTTTTGTTTTGAGCGAGAAAAGACATAAGTCTTGCAGTGTTAGAACTGCCTTCTATAATGCCTTCGATTCTGCCCTCTTTAATGCCTTCGATTCTGCCTTCATTTTTTGCGGCATGCTCGCGGTCTCTGATGAGCATCTCCATAGTCATGATAGGTTTCCTCCATTTCTCGTTGGTTCGGACTTCTGCAACAGCAGAGTCGAGTTCCCTTGTATACGCATCCAAAGCCTGACCGGTCTCGATGTAATTGGGGAACAGTTTAAGTGGGCGGGGGATATCGTCCAGTGTTCCCGTAGTGTTCAGAAATATCTTAGTTGAGTCATCATTTATCCGCCATTTCATCGAAAAGCTTCTGCAGGTATTCCTCGTCATCAGCGGCTTTAATTATATCATCGTATCTTCCATTTTGAGCGAGAAATGACATCAACTTGGCAGTGTTGGCACTGCCTTCTTTAATACCTTCTTTAATACCTTCCCTTTTGCCTTCTTTGATACCCTCTTTTCTGCCTTCTTCCCTGCCTTCATTTTTCGCGACATTCTCACGGTCTCTGATGAGCATCTCCATAGTCATGATAGGTTTCCTCCATTTCTCGTTGGTTCGGACTTCTGCAACAGCAGAGTCGAGTTCCCTTGTATACGCATCCAAAGCCTGCCCGGTCTCAATGTAATTGAGAAACAGTTTGAGAGGGCGTGGGATATCATCCATCGTTCCCTTAGTATTCAGAAATATCTTTGTCGATTCATCCTCGAGTCTGATGTCTGGGTTCTCACTACAGCGGTTTTCAAAAGTGTAGATGTGTCGTCCCTGGTGGAAGGGGTCAAATGTGCATATGAAGATCACAATATTTTTCTTCAGCTCATCATATTGTGCGCCCTTTTCCAGAAGGATCATATCCATCATGTCCTGATAATACCGGCTTCGTTTTGGAAGGTCATCTACCTGGTAAGCCTGCATCTCAACATTGTACAGGGCGTCTTCATTTTCACAATACACATCCAGTCTTACACCGTGGATGTCGGCTGTCAGCTCCTCAGTTTTCTCCGACTCGATATACTCAATTTTACGGATCTTTTTACCAAGGATACGTTCAAGACACAGCTGTGCAAGCCGGGGTCTGCGCATCACGATAGTAAAAATAACATTGTTTCTTATGGTGAGAGTATTGAAATCTATATTCATGTTTTGCCTCCTGTTGGTTTTGATAAAACACGTTGAAACTCATTAAAGGTGTCAGTTTATCAAAACGGAGGTGGTCTCACTGGGTGTGAAAGCATTTCACACGTGACAAATCTTTGCATAAAAAAATCCTTTTTTTTATTACCGAAGAGGTTATGACAGATCTACTCTGCAATGCTCCTGTTCGGCAACAAAAAAGGATTGAAATGTTACACACCGAGAATATAGAATTGTCTACGGCATGGATCATCCGCACCATTTTCAGTTTAGCATATCGCATCCTTGAAATCAATGGGGAGGATCATATTTGGTGTTTTTCAGGACACGGATAAAATAAGCATTACGATTCCAAATGCCGCAAGTCCCGCAACAGCGGCTCTGAGCAGATACCGTATGCACCACAGCCACTTGTGTCGGCCCAGCTTACCTTTCAGTATCCACAGCCCCATTGCATCTTTCTTGCGGTTGTTGCAGGAATTACAGGCAGCAACGAGGTTTTTCGAATCGTTTATGTTCTGAATGCCTTTACCGGAAAGCTTTTTCTGAAGGGCTAGGTCGCGGGAGACACGGCCGATGGGATAGAGATGGTCAACGGTGGTTTTTTCACGTCTCATCCATTTGCCGCAGTATACACAGATATACATGTTTCCGATGTCGGGTGTGTGGGACGAGAAGTACCGCCGGCGGTAGTCAGTGCGCCGCCGTCCGAGTTCGTTGTCGATGCGGAAAGTAAGCCCATGTTCATCGGCAAAGGCCTGCAGCTTCTTCAGTCTGCCTTTGGAGACAAAACCGTGGTATTCTATGCCGTCATAGCGTAGGCCTTTTCTTTTCAGATATTCTTCTGACTCCTGTGTATATGATCTGCCGGAAATTGCGATCGGATATCGTTGCATGGTATGCTCCTGTGGTTTTTAACGTTACATGTTCATTATTTAAGGCAAATAATAATCAAGGTTAACCGCTCATACATCAACTTGAACATCTACCGATATTTCAAGCTATACGTCAACCGGTATATCAGCCGGTATATCAGCCGGTATATCAGCCGGTGCATCAGGCAGTATATCAGACTGTACTTTTATCTGCATCAAATTTTGGAATGATCAACCACTATTATACAGAACTGATGTTCGGCATGCAAGCCTTTTGTGATATTATACGGTAATCTCAGTCAATTTGTTCAAGCATGCATCGGGCGCTGTTAATGCATTACAGAAGTAGATTGAAATGCCGGCGGGATAACCGGATCGGGTCATACACCGCCGCATTCCGGCCATGCAAACTTCAACGATTTTCTTGCCAAATCCACCCATAAGCTATAAAATGAAATAGGGTTAAGATAGCTATTGGGGATGTGGGTTATATGAAGAAAACACTTCTTATCATGAATCTGATCGCGGGCGGCATGGTACTGGTATTTTCCGTGCTCGCTCTTTTTATGCCCTTCGGTTTTGTGGGATCGACGGAGCAGGATATTACCGATGCCAGGTATGGCTGGTATTATGTTGATGCATCCGGAAATGTAACCGCAAAGGAAGCGGATCTTCATGAGCTTGAATTCAATGATGACGGCACGGTTACGGTGTCGCGCACCATAGTTGCCGGAGGTCTTGCCGGCGGCGATCTCTGCTTTATCAGCACAAATATCACTTTTAAGGTATATATGAACGGAAAACTGATCTATGATTTTACTCCTGATTTGAAGCGATATATGGGAGCGTCATACGGGAATCTGGCGCATGAAGTCAACATGCCTTATTTTGACGGTGATGCGGAGATCCGGATCACGGCTGAGAAGATGGGCAAGGATATGTGGTTCGGCTTTGAAAATGCGGTATTTCAGAATTCTGCGGCTTATTTTAAAGCATTTATCAAGGAAAATCTTTGGAAGCTGGTCTTTTCATTTGTTACCTTCCTTATCGGTCTTTTCCTTGTGGTTCTGGCCCTTTTCTTCGAGTTCCGCACACGCAACAAGATCGAAGCTGTTTCGATCGGCGTTATCGCCATAATCCTGGCGGTATGGTCCAATTCCGGCACCTATATGCTGGAGACCTTCTCCAGCGATCTGGGAATGGTACGGATGGTGAATTACGGCTCGCTGATCCTGCTTCCGCTTCCCGGAATATCCCTGGTTCTCTGCGTTACTCGTGAACTGGAGAGCAAAACCCTGAAGCTGATCGAGATACTTGTAGGACTGAATCTTCTGACACATATTACCGTGATCGGCTTCAGACTGGCTGATTATCATGATATCCTTCTTTTCACTCATTTCAATTTCATTCTTGCGGCCGTGCTCGGAATCTTTCATGTGGTCCGTGCTTTTATGAGACATCGGATCGATGAGTCTAATCAGATAGTGGTCCTCGGAACCTTCGGTGTCGTGATGTTCGCGGGTATTGTGGATCTGATAAGCTATTACATAGGCGGCGGAATGGATATGGCGCGTTTCACCCGCATCGGACTGCTTATCTTTATCGGCGTGCTGACCATTTACGAGGTGGGTCAGCTGGTCGAGATCAGCAGGAAGAGCTTTGAAGCGGATATGATGAAACGTCTGGCGCATCAGGATGGACTTACCGGTCTGGAAAACCGCCTGAGCTTCAACGAATTTGAGGCTGAACTGAAGGAGAAGAAGGAAGGCTTCTGCATACTCGTTCAGCTGGATATAAATGATCTGAAGAAGATGAATGATAATTACGGGCATGTTGAGGGTGACAGGGGTATCAGGGCGGCGGCAGCGGTGATCAGTGAAAGCTTTAAAGAGCCATCGCGCGTGTTCCGGACCGGCGGTGATGAGTTCATTGCAGTGATGAAGGGGACGGACAGGAAAAAGCTTCTGAAGGAGTATGAGAATAACGAGAAGAAGCTGCAGCAGGCGATAGAGACATATAATGAAAATGAGCAGCCTCCGGTGCCGCTTTCCCTGGCCTATGGGATGGCCGAGTGCGACTGTACCGCGGATGATCCGGAGGAGAAAGGAAAGCTGGCGGATGAGAGGATGTATGCCCACAAAAAGCTGCTGAAGAAGGGGAGAGAATGAACACTTATCCGAGAGTATCACATGACCGATCCGGAAGACGCTTCACCGGGCGTATCACATAACTGATTGGCTATTTACCAACTCGTGGTTGATATTTGTAAATTCCCGAAGTTTTTCTGCTCCGGTCCTTTAATGGCACTAGCCTAATGCCTCTACCTGATCTAATTCAGGCTACATATTTTTAGTGAATA